>Ga0080006_1156894_pt1 | contig 58937 bp, 48 predicted proteins | sample RS3BMetagenome_FD_69209 | JGI IMG/M metagenome (GOLD analysis project Ga0080006, IMG submission 69209) | Ferric oxide microbial mat and aquatic microbial communities from Rainbow Spring, Yellowstone National Park, USA - RS3B (SPADES... ...
CAGTTCCTTCTGGGAATAAGGGCAGTTATGCTGCGCCCGGGCGTCGCCCTGGTCGCAGTGGACTCCTAGTATATCGCTTCGCGCTGTCGCAGGTTGCACGTCCGTCTGGGCAGCTTGCAGGCTCCCAGAATTACTATGTACTCCGACCCTATGTCGGAGGAACCACGCCTCGAGTCGACGCTTTCATTGGTAATGGCAAAGCCGTTCTGTCTCCGTGTCGCACCTGCTTCAGCGGTATATGCGCTATTGCTGTCGCTTTCGGCAGGCTCGGCGCACGACACAACATACGAAACGACCTGTATATCTGATAAGAAGAAGTACTGGTAATGGAACTTGAAGGGAGGTGCTTCATGATGGACGCTTTCCCGAAAGCCATTCTCCATTCCGAATGCTGCGATCCATGGTCAATGTAAACGTTTTGTCATCTGAATAATCAGGTGCGCATCGGACACGTGCCTGTCACCTGTCCGCGCGCCGCAACGCCGGATCCGGATGCAGCGATACACGTCGCATAACCCGAGATGCGGGCGCTTATGCATCACTGCATACACGCATGACGGGCGTCCATGTAACACCGAACGCGCCTTTTTGTTCATTGTCTAGACGAGTTAAAAGGTTGATTATCCTGTGAATTGATGACGTCGCAGACACTTGAGAACAGCGAGGACACCGAGAGCCGGCGGGTGGGAACGCTAGCCGACCGCGAGCTCGTTGCCGAGCTCATGTACCCGACCTCCGAAGAAAGCGCGTTCAGTTGTTTCCGGTGCGAAAACTGCGCAAGAACGGTGTGGGTGTGCCTTTGCGGCGCCGAAATAGTGCCCGGAACGACACGGACGGAAGATCTTGTACCCTTACGTCGGGAAGGAGGGCGTTTGTCCCTGGTATCCTCGGGGTGGTCGGCTGCGAGTCAGTGTTCCACAGTCGGGTCGCCGTCGCTAAAAGCGCCTCCAACTCCAACAGCTGGCCATCGGGTGCCATCATGCGATCCTGTGCTGGATGTGAAGTACGCGGCAAGCAATGGACCGGTGCTCGGCGATGATGGAAAGACGGTGTTTTGCAGCATGGACTGTTATTGGAGTGCGTCGTTGGACCCAAATTGTCAGCGGATTCGCCTGGTTTACGAGAGAAAGGGCGCGCGCCCTAAGATTCTGGAACGTCGATGCGGTAAACCCGGCGGCACATTGGAGGCGGGAGCGCCTTGTCGTCCGACACGCGGGCGTCCGCCAACCGATGAGCGAGGAGCACCCGCCGCGTTGCTGCATCGCCGCCCCGATGCCATCGAGTGCAACGCGGGGGCGTCGTCACCGCAGCTGCCGTCGTCGTCGTCGTCGTCGCCGCGCGTCGATGTATCCAAGAGGCTGCTCCAGAAACAAGCACAGCTACTGCGAATTCCGCAGTCGACGCGCACTGCAGAAGAAAACGATGCCTCGCTCTGGGACCGTCTGCGGTGTGGGAACCAGTGCCATCAGTCGGGTGATGTACAGCATGCGATGTACGAGCACCATGCCTACTTTGGAGGAACCTTCCGCCGAACGGTTGGTGTTGAAGTGCTTCGACGATACACCTGGTGCTGATGTCTACCAGGAATGACTGCGAACGGATCTGCCCTTTCCTGTACAGGTATACTAGCGTCACGATCCAGACATCCGGATCGGTACTGTTGGGTTTTTTGTGTACGATTTTTGTCTAACCATTCCCCAGTCCATTACTCTGTGTACGTGCTCATCATCTATAAAAGATCGCGTAGCGATGATTCAAACACAATCGGATAGGGCGAGCAGCCACAGCTCGGACCTGAACTCGGGGAGCGTTTTCATGACGTATCGCGTACAGGCAGTCGCAGGTTTCGAGTCGACGATGAGATCGCAGCGCCGCAGCACCAGCGTCGGCACACCATTACGAAAACGGTGCTCGCATCCACCGAAGCTTTCATGAAGGAACAGTGCGTCGCGGACGTCGTCGTTGCATGGCCTTTGGTGGAGTGCGTGCGCTTCAAGGTGTCAACGCGGCTGCCTTGTAAGCAACAAGCGCGCCCTATGCAGACGTTTGTGGGTACCTCAACTGCATCATGAGGTACACACAGCGACAGCCCTACTCCTGGGCGTTCGAACAGCCCATACGACGTCGCCCGGTGGTGAACAGTAGTATATGCTTATCTTGGGTGTCCAGATTTGGCAGCGCACGTACCCGAATTCACTACAATTGCGAATGGATGCCCACGAGATATCGAGCCTAACGTAAGCATTTGGTCTTCATCATGCGAGAGCGATGCGTGGGACGAGAAGCTCCAGCTCGCATAGATGATGCTGATGCCGCATTTTTCGTGCATAGAGCTCCTGTCCTGAGCGGATTCCTGCGAATACCGCAGCCCCCAGTCCAGTGTTTCCCCTCGGACCAGAGCTTTGATGGATCTAGCGATCCGCCCAGTGGCTCGTCCGCTGCGCACGACTCGAGGAGGCGGGGCGCTGTTTTGCTTTATACGGTTTTGCAATGATAAACCTAACGACGGATCCCTCTGATGCACCACAATTACCGGAATGAGGACGTATTTGCCTGCAGAGTGTCGGACACGTGTCCATCATCGATCGGAGTAGCGTCTCGCGCGGTGCACGCATTGCGCTCCGTAAGCGCGCCTGGGAGATCGGGCAGTCAACTGACGCGACGCGCGTGCCGTTGTTGAAGGGAAATGGGATCCTGATCAGGAGCGTGTAGCTCTCTTTTAAAAGTTGTATTTCCGTTAACTTGCTAGGCAAGTGTAGTTTTTCAGCTCACTCGTGTTTCAAACCTCAAGTAAAAATATTCGATTGGGGTTTACCGGTTTATAACAGAAGCGTTCAAAAGCGTTTTTTTCCAAAAAAAAAAACTAAAAAAGGAAAGCTATGAAAAAAGTCGACGATCTTGGAGGCCCAGTGTCGCTGGCTGCCAGAAAAAAAAAAACAAAAACCAGTGCCGAGTACAGAAGAAAAGGAAGAGGAAAAGAAGCAAAAAATTTAGAGGGCCTACGTCGTAGGCAGCAAGAAAGACGCCTGTACGACGAGACGGTGGTGAAAGTCTGTTTTCTTGAACATGACTAGGATCCGTACGATGAAAAGTTGCGAGACGCTATCAGAAACCATGTCGACTCGTTCGCCAAGAGTATTGTCAAGGCGTCGTCAGGATTGGTGCATTTGGCGAGGGAGATGCATTGCAACGTGACGCACATGGAAACGGTCGAGATTCCGAATGAGTTCTTCGATAAGACCTTTACTCGTCACCTGATGCTTGGTACAGAGGAAACGCGGAAGGAAAATGAGCTGGTGCAAATCCTCCACGAAAAACATCCCTTTTACAGCTTCTATGCTACTCGATACTAGGCTTACCGGGATATTTATCCATATGGGCCCATGAAGTACCCCACGAATCTGAAGGACCATTTGACGGTGAACCTCGAACGTTTCATGATACGTGCCGTGGTTGCACTCTACCTGGGCCTATCTCGCAATGGAAAATGGGCGATTATCAAAGGCGTCACGAACGACCGCAAGCGTGAAGATGAGGTCGAATTTGTCGACAAGAAGACATCACGCAGGAGCACGAATGAAGCTTCTGGAATCCGTGCGGTTACAGAAGAGCACCGTGCGGTACTGGGGTTGGTTAATCCAACAGACAAGATATCAGAGTTGAAAAAAGACAAGGAAAGATACTATCGCCTCGTCCTGCGATATTTCGTGTTTTTGGACGGAGAACTCGAACACAAGGTGGAGATGAAGCTAAATGGCGAAAAATGAAGAGTGGGAGAGACCGAAGGCTTTCCTAAAGGGGAAGCGCTTAAACGTGGTTCCAATGTGCAACATCAGGTCACATTTCGTGACTATCGACTCCAGAATCCTTTACGGCATCATGAAAGGGATCAGTACCGTGTTCAATGTTAGCAGGGAAAACTTCACCGTCGAAAACCGGGAGACGTACTGGAAGAATATCTTCGATTTCAAACGCCTGAGAGTGAGCAAGCAAAAATTGTTCACTGGGATAATCGAAAGCGATGGAGTAGCCTTGTGTGTACACTATCGGCGGTTGAAGACAAATCGTCCAGTTCCGCCCTCGGTCTCGCCCGTGACGAAGCGTGAAGAAAAGGAGGCGGATCCTGTGACGCAGGAGGTGGAGGATAACGACCTTGTCGTTGATGCGGTGAAGCATGAAGAAAACAGGCAGGCGGATCCTGAGACGCAGAAAGTGCATAACAACGACTTTGTCGTTGGCGCGGACCCCGGAAACACAAATATCATAACCATCGCAGTACCCAAACGTGCGGAGGATTGTACTGACGGTAACTTACGTCAGAAAGACATACGTATTTTTAAGTTCTAAAGATAGAAGCATTACCGAGAATCCGGTATAATAAATGCGAAGAAGAAAATCGGGACATGGAATGCAGGAGTCAAAGAGCACCTTGAAGCTTTGAGCGAGGTGACGAGCCGCGGAATAGACTTTCAAACTTTTCGGGAGTTCATGAAAGTTCTCGTTCCTCATTGGTAGGCGCTGTGGGAGGCGTATACAAAGCCCCGGTGGGCTCGTCTGCGTATGAACGTTTACTGCGGGAAACAGCGTGCATTCGCGAACTTTTTCAATGAGTTGAGTGCCTTCACAGATGATGAAAGTCAGAGGCTCGTAGCAGCGTACGGAGCAGGGCGCTGGGCGTCGAAAACAGATACTACGCCAGTTCCGTCAACAAGAACGTACAAGGAGTGCGCGAGGCATTTTGCCGCAATGCCTGTACATGTGTTCCGAACATCGTATACACACCACGACTTGGAGTGCACACTTCTGAAAGTCGAGGTGGAAAAGTGCCAGCGGAGCCCTGAGGATATAAAATTGTACGGACCGCTGAAGGAAGAGCAAATGGAAAGCAGGGCAAAACTTCGAGAGCTACTTGCGCTTGTGTGCACAACCAATGATGGCAAGAAACGTATAAAATTCCTGTATCGCGACTTTAAGGCCGCTATCAATATGAGGACATGTGCAGTGCTGGAGAACAGAGCTCCGGAATGGACAGGAGGGAATTTGTGGGGCAACATCTCAAAGTGGAACTATATGAGAAACAATTGGAACCATTCGTACGTGACCGGTCGAGGATAACTGGGAAGCGTCTGCACCTCAGTGGATGACCTCGTGTCTGGGGCGCGTCACTCGCCAATATTCTACTCCGCTGGCGGCAGCGTTTTTCTTCTGAAAGGCGTTTGTTGTTGCTGGCGATATGCTCAGGTGGTCCGGATCTCAACAGGTAACCGACCGGAACCGAGCCGAACAGCATGGCCTGGTCGTGGCGTTCGCTTTTCCTGCTCGAGCACCGTGCCACGGCGAAGCAACACACGAGCGCTGGATTGGGCTGGCGCAGCGCGAACGCGGCTTGTGTGTACCGTTGAAAGCGACCAAGTGGAAACGAGACTTGCGGCACTCGCGAAAGCTTCAAATGCAGGAGCCTGCACAGCGGAACAGAGAGCAGGTGCAAGCGCTAGTAGTAGGCTCTGGAGTGACTGGCTCTTCGTTCGCGTTCCTGCTGCAGCACGCTGGAATAAGCGATGTGATTTGCACCGAGGCACGAGGTGAAGTTGGTGGAAACCTTATTTCGCGTTCCAAAGACGGCTACCTTTGGGAAGAAGGGCCCAACACCTTCCAACCAACACCGGTGATTCTGAAACTCGCGCGAGACGCGGGTCTCGAGTCCGAGCTTGTCTTCGCCGACGCCAAACTCCCTCGATACGTATACTGGGAGGGGGTTTTGCACGCGCTCCCGAGTTCGCCTGCAGACCTGATCACCGGCCGTTTCCGCCTGTTATCGAATGCGGGGAAGGCTCGGGCAGCGCTCGGAGCGCTCGGGTTCGTAGGCGCACCCAAACGCGTCGCACGGCAAGCTGGACCCGAGCCCAGCGAGGATGATGACCTAGCAGACGAGTCTGTAGAGGAATTCGTGACTCGCCATCTAGGCCGCGAAGTTTTCCTGAAGATTATAGACCCCTTCGTGAGCGGTGTGTATGCAGGCGATCCCAGCAAACTCTCCATGGCTGCAGCTTTCAAGCGCGTGTACGCGCTCGAGCAGCTTGGCGGAACACGCGGGATTCTCGAAGGGGCGCTCATCCGTCTGCAACAACGTCGACGGGAACGTCAACGCTGGGCGGCAGAGAATCTCCCCAAGGTGAAAGCGGGTGCACTGGGCTCTTTCCGCGAGGGCCTGCAGCAGTTGCCGCTCACAGTGGCGACTCGGCTGGGCCCTGAGCGAATGCGAACTCGGTATGCACTGCGCCAAATTGAATACAATGGAGCAAAACCTGGAAAACGTCGCTATACTGCCCGCTTCGAAACCCCAGACGGCGAACGAGTTATCGAAACAGATGCCCTCATTCTTACGATCCCCGCACATGCGGCGGCACCGCTCTTGCAAGGTCTGGGTGTTTCTGGGAGTGAGCTGCTCCAGGAAATCGACTTTCCGCCGGTATACTCGGTAACTTTGGCATACCCAAAGTTTGCAGCGCGGTTTCCCCTAAACGGTTTCGGGAACCTGATACCGCGCTCTGCCGGTATTCGCACCCTCGGGATGGTCTGGTCGTCGAGTTTGTTTCCGGAACGAGCGCCTCCCGATGTGAATATGGTGCTCTCATACATCGGCGGTGCGCGTGATCCTGGTATCCGCGAATGCACCCCGGATGAAGTCGCTGCCCTCGTAGACGCGGACATGCGTCGCGTCCTCCTACGTGCCGATGCACCTTCGCCGCAAGTTCTTGGTGTGAGACTTTGGCCGCGGGCGATTCCACAATACAACCGGGGTCACTTGCGGCGCTTGGAAGCCTGCAACCAGGGTCTACAAGGCTTTCCTGGTCTCTTTTTAGGCGGAAACTATCTGAGTGGCGTTTCCTTCGGTGACTGCGTACAGTGGGCGTACGATAATGTGCCTCGAGTGCTGACGTTTCTGCAGGAGACGGCTTGATGCAGCCTCATGAAGACGCTCACACGTGAATCACTGACGCAGCGATGCATGAACGCACGGAATCTGGATACACCCCAGAACCGAGCAACGTCCCCGGTGTCGTAACCGTTGGTGTTGTCGCACACACGAACGCTGCAGATATAGAACTGAGAATCGAACAGCATCCCTAGGATCGAAACCGTTATTGTTACGGTAAACAACAACAATGCGTTTATGCGTGTAAAGCACGCGGTTGCTGTCCGACGTTGCCAACTTGGTGTCCGGTTCAACGCATGAGCCGCACGGAAAGCCGCAGATTGCATGCCGTAGCGGATGCGATGACGTGCAACGGTACTCAGTGTTGCTTCCGTGCCGACGTACGCCCCCAGATACCCCGAACAGCACCCAAACATGAGGCTGTGAGCGTTCCCTCGCGATATCGGCAACAGTGTCAGCGGGCTGAGCGCTATCGCGCCGTACGCATCCTGAACGTGCGTTGGTCAATGCGCGCCCCACACTTGAACCGAGCTTTGATTGGATGCCAGGATCAGAGGAGGCGGCCTTTCATGCCCAGGGGCCAAGCATTCGATTCTAAAACGATTCCGTGAGGCGCCTCCGCTCATCCGTCCGGGAAACGGTTTCCAGTGCTTTCCAATGATCAGCGAGAATCGAGCGCACAGGTCCATTGTGCAACCTGAAACCTGTAAGCCAACCTGCAAGACGTCATGCAAATGTGTGAGGAAATCCTGCAAGTTGACGTTCCTGATCATGCATTGCTACCCGTGTTTGCGATGATGATCACCATCGAAATAAACTAGCTTCGGTCGCGGGCGTGATACACATCGCTTCAGGGCAATAATCGAGAGCGCCGCGAGCCAACGCAGTCGACTATTCAGGAAACGTCGGCATCCTGCGGACCCTTGCGCTCTTCATGTTGATGTTGAGCGGCGTTTGGCGGCCGCCACCGCAGCACCAGCGCCTGTGCTTGCGGCATCCATCGTCGAGGATAGTAGTTGTCGATGACTTCGTCGTCGGATTCGAAACCACAGCTGCGATAAAACGCAACCAACTCTGTAGCTTGCAAAGGTGTGTGCAGGAAGACCTCGCGCACCTCCAGTCCATCAGGCAAGCATGGCGTCAGTACGCGTAGCAGCAGACGACTCCCGATACCTTGACCTTGAAAGACGGCATCAACCGCTACCGCATCAATGTACACCTGGGCACAACACGTGCGACGAGTCGCCACCCGGGCCAGGAGCACACCGACAACCTTCTCTGCATTGCCGGCCAGTCGACAGAGCGCCACCTGAGCAAGTCCAAGCCGAGCATCCCGTTCATAGGCTTCCTCGAGCCGCTGATGAAGACGTGGCAATGGCACCAGGAGCGTGCCTCTGAGCAGCGCTAGCACTTGGCTCCCGTGTTGGCGCTCCAGGGGTGCAAACTCGACCCCGTGCATGACGCTGAAGCCGAGGTTGTGCTCCTTTCAACGGCGAAACGAACGTCGAAGACTGCCTCGGTCCGTTGAGAGCGACTTGCTGTTCCCGCTGCTTTTCTGAATAGTTCTTAACGGAAGCGCTGCTGCCAGCTCCTCGAGAACGCGCCGCAAGCGCACGTCCCGAACGACTCTCGAGACTCTTCAAGTCCGGAAGCTTTCTCCTCAATGGGTCTAGTACAGGGCTTTGGCTCGGGTATTCTGTTGTAGAGCTCCGAACACCTTCTACGAGCTGCTTTGTAGACACTCGTTTGTACGAGCTCGTCCCGGGTCGAGCGAAACAAGGTACGGGTGCTGCCTTTCGCAGAAGCGCCTTTTACGAGCTGTTCTCGTGACACCGTGAGGCTTGTTTCGCTGGACCCAGCTCAAGCGAAACAAGTTCAGAACGCTTGCAGCGGAATATCCCGCGGGACACCTCGATCGCTGCAGCAACTGCCTAGTCGGGTAGCTTCACATAAAACATACCAACTTGTAGGACGACAACGTTCTGACCCGAACTATTCTTTCAGGCGATAGGAAGCGTGTCGAGCTCGCCAGGCGCCTGAAGTACCAAGTGCCTGTGCCGGCTTCCCGCGGGACCAGGAAGACACCGAGCGCACGCGCCAGTATATGCGCTACTCGTTTAGACATGATCCCCAGAAAAACAGCACCTGACGCGACACATATTCGCCAAGCGTCGGACTCGCAGTGAAAACGCTTCGACCGACCAGCAGCAGACTCCCTCAGCTGACCGCATCACACGTCAGGACTTGTAGACTGCTATAACGCATGGTATGTGGTCGAGCATCTCGCCGCTATGCCTGCCATATGAAGATACAGGCGCATCGCTCAAGGTTTCCAGCCCCAGACTTCGAGCACGACACATTCAAACTCGCCAAGGGATACCTCATTCGCGGGCGCATCGAGACAGAGCGGCGGGTTATCGAAGGTTTCGCTGTACCCCGAAGTTCCGGATAGCAACGCGTCATCCAGTGAGAGCGCGAAGTGGGCGCCCCCGCCAACGGCGATGAAACGCGGTCCCGAATACTGGAAGAATGTATTCTTGCCGGTCCAGGGATAAGGTTCAACGTGTCCCTGAGCATCTGTTCGGAAGACGAAACACTCACCGGTCCCGTAGAAGGTGCTCGCGTTCGATCGCCAAGTCTCTGTGACAAAGGCCCCGAAAACATGACCAGCACGATCCCGCACAGCAACAACGCTCTGCGAAGCGTGCTGGGTACGGTGGTAAAACGTATAGAGCGATGCCCCATGAATCGCGGTGGAGTACACGAGACACCAGACCGCGTCTCGATAGCGATGTGGCAGTGCGTTTCGTAGGGACTCGAAATGATCAGGCGAGAGCACTTGCGAGTGAAAATTCGCCGCTAATGTCACTGTGGCTGTTGCTGGAGCAGTGACAGCGGTAGTGGCGCCTGCTGGAGGCAGCGCGACCAATGACGACGACGACGTCGACGACACCACTCTTGACGTATGCATTCGAGACGATCCCTCAGGTGCTTCTGAGCATGTATGCGCGGGATACGCAGCGACGTCGCAAGTCGATGACGTCCTCGTTCTAGCCGGACTCTCAGATGCCTCCCCGGATACATGCGCACGGTCCATAGCCGAGTCGTGCGCTTCAGGCGCTCCGCGTGTCGCAAGAGGCGCAGACTTGTCTGCTGCGGTGCTTCTTGTCTCTAAAGCCGGCGAAGATGCCGCAGCACGCATTGCGCTCGAGTGGACGCGAGCATGGGCACTTCCATCATCGGCCGATTCCCGCTCTAATGATGGAACCGGGAAAGCGTCTGTCGTCGCTTTAGCAGCTGGCCGGCTCGGAGGCCATGCATCGACACCACTCGCTGGGCTCCATTGGCTACTGATGTTGTTGTCGTCGTCGTCGTCGTCGTCGTCGTCGTCGTCGTCGTCGGGAGCCGAAGCCTGCGACCATACCCACCGGCTTAGCATCCGACCAAAACTGCCCCAGAGATCATTTCCCGTTCCAGCGTCTTTCGTCGACTGCTCCGATCGGGCAATGTCGATCGGATTTGTTGAGACATTCGCAGCCGAGGCAGCGCTGGGAGCTTGCCTCTCTTCCAGCTCATCGACGGTGCGCTGCTGGATAGTGATCTGCTCCAATAAAGCCGATATGGTCGTATTGCGGCAGAGAAACGCAAGTCTCTCCGTATCTGCTCCAGAATCCGTTTGAGCATCTGCTCGAGGTGTGCACGGCGAGCAGTCCACCTCCAGCCATGCCCATTCCGCGGGATTGATGAGCTGCTGGAAATCCTCAGCACAAGCCGGACGAATCTTCCAGCGTCTTCGAGTTGGTCCCAATGGAAGTGTGATGTTATTCGCCTTATTGTCGTCGTCGTCGTCGGTATGAAGCGCGTCGGCTCCCAGCTGCCGCTCCAGGATGCACTGCAACACTGCAAAAGCCGACGGATTCGTGGGCGGAACAAGGTTGACAGAGCCTTCAAACGTAGCGTTGCCTACTCGAATCCAACCCACAAGGCTTTGTTGATGGCTGTTCGATGAATGATGATCCGCATGACTCGTGGCAGAACGTGCTGAGGTCGCTGGAGACGCGCTCCGGCCACTACTCTGTGGTGTGGCCGGCTGGATCGTGCACCAAGTTTCTGGACCTGCTTCTCTCACCGCGTCCTGCAAATAACGCTGGAGCAATTTTTGGAGCCTAACAATGTCAGCACGCAGGCTCTCTACTTCTCTTTCCACTAGTCTCCGACTGAAACGCATCTGGTCTACCTGGGTTCGCATCGCAGCGAGCTCCGCTTCCCAGCGATGTCTTTCCCAGGAACGACGTTGGTCGTCCATACATCCAGCAGCTTCTAAAGCTGCATCTGTGCGGATAACAGGTGATTGTTCGGGTGTCCGCTGCTGTTGTTTCTGCCCCACTGATACCCGCGGTTGCGTACCCGGTGGTGACAGTTGCTGGTCGGCGGAAGCGTCGGGTTGCTGCGGGTCAGGTCGAGTCCCTTTTCCTGCCTCCGAACGCGACGAGGCTTGCGGCTCCTTTCGATTATCGAGCACAAGAGCGCTCTTGCCCGAGTTCGTGTAGTTCAGGGGCGCTTGCTGCACGAAGCGGAACGGCTGTTCCAGGGAGACGCGTTCGCGCTCGTTCACAGTACCAGCAGCAGCTGCTGCTGCTGCTGCTGACTGCCTGGTACGTTCGTCCAGATCCATGAGTGGGCAGCAGAGCGCGCTTCAGCGTAACCTGCGTGGACGCTCACGGCATCCAGCTCTGTCGAGCGCTATTTGCTCGCTGGTCACGAAACGCTCGAGCGCTTGCGCCTTACGGCGACTCGCGGGTCTCGAGCTTCGGTAGTCACTGTGATAGCGTTCAGACAAAAACCTGATGAAAAACTTGCACACTGATCTGGTCGAAGCGGAGAAGCTCAGCGGCGTTATGAGCTAGAGGAATCCCGTCTGTAAAGTCAGGTACGATGCGGATGGTGGGCCATTCTGGTCTTTCAAGTAAATTTTATTGCACCATTGCTGCAGTGTATAGCCGGAGATCGAAACCACGATGCAACGTACCGTATCGAAAACGAACAGACACGAACTTTTACATGGTAACGAGATAACTATTTCGTTCGACCTGTGCGGTAAACGTTAGAGGGGAAAGCTTTCCGAATAGTCGAAAGTTTGCGTTCAGAGCGAAAAGTCCCTAGAACTGTACGAGTCTGCAGGGCTAGTGCTTCATGCTCTCACAAGTGGCTGGTGCTTTGGCGAGACGTAAGCAAATCGTCCGCAACAAAGGTTATTCTGGGACTAGGAGGGGGTAGGCTGTGTCGGGGCGTCGCCCTGGTCGCAGTGGACTCCTAGTACATCGCTTCGGGCTACAGGCAGTAGGTCTGTCTCCGCAGCTTCCTGGCTCCCGGCATGCTTATGTACTTCGACCCTCTGTCCGGTGAGCCACGCCACGCAGAGATGCCCGCAGTGGTATGGCAACGCCGTACAGTGTCCTTGATGCATCCGCTCCAGCGGCATAACTGCTATTACGAATGCAGCAGGGCAGGTACTCGGTGCAAGATAGAACGTATGGAACAACCAGTACATCCGAAAGGAAGTATACACAATGGGAATTGCAGCTAGGGTGCAGCATGATAGACACTTTCCCCAAAGCCAATACCCATGCATTCCGCATCCTGGAATCCAAGGTCAACGTAAACGTTCTGTCATCGGCAAATAATCCGTTGCGGTCTTATCCATCCTGTCTATGATATCCACTATTATACGTTTTCAGAATCTTCCTCGATGCAGCGTGTCCATAGAGCTCACTGCCATCCTGTCTATAATGTCCAATATTAATCGTTTTCAGAACCTTCCTCGTTGCAGCGTGTCGATGGCGCTCACTGCCATCCTGTCAATGATATCCAATATTATCCCTATTCAGAACCTTCCTCGATGCAAGTCCCCGCGCCATTCCCGCATACTCCGCTGCGCCCTCTGGTTCGTACTTGCGACGTGCAGCGCACCAGTTCCACCTGGATGCGTCGTACCCGCCAGCATGCACCCTTTGCTGGTAACAGTATATCCTATAGCGCTCGGGAAGAGGACGGTTTCCCCGATAGAGAGGATCCCGGCGATCTCGCCCTCCCGGACGACAGCTGGTCGGCGACGGGCGACGACACCGAGTCTAGTGCAGCGACGACTCGGCGCCAGCGGGTAACGCGGCGGCGAGGTCGGGCATCGTCTCCGAGCACCGACACCAGTGAGCCTGCGCGTCAACGACAGCGACGCTCGCGCACCTCTCACATCAGTGTCGGTGACGAGTCCGGACAACGACCGACTATCCGGACGCGCTCGGCATCGTCGCTAGAAGCAGGCGGCGTGCCCCGAGCCACTTCATCTGATCAGGATACGTTTCGGAATACCGTGGCTATTCTCATTGAGCAGGTACGGCAGCATGATCGTTATGGGTTCTTCTGTGCCCCGGTTGATCCGGAGGAGGCGCCTGACTATCACGAAGTGATCCCAGAGCCGATGGATCTGGGTACCATGCAGAGGAAGCTCGAGACAGGCAAGTATCGGCGCCTCGACGAAGTTGAGCGTGACCTAGATCTTATCTGGCGCAACTGTTTCACATATAATCCAACAAATAGCATTTACTACCGCGAGGCGGCACGAATGCAAAAGTGGGCGCTGAAACGGGTCCAGTGGGCGCGTCAGCGACTCTGCGGCATTACGGGAGCGCCCAGTCCCGCCGAAGGACAAAGCTTCAGTACGTCAACGCATTCTCGTGATGAAAAGGTACAGCACACCCATTCGAGGATGGTGAAAGGCGTTTCGCGTGGGTCCGCGGTGGCTCTGGACTCGGCACCGCGGATGACGGTACGACTCCAGACAGAACGTCATCGGGACCCGGCTGCAGTGCCCGGCACGAGCTCGGAGCTGCCTACCGCAACCGAAACTGAAGGCAAACCGAAACCCGTTGCCGAAATGGATGTTGTTCTGGATGAGGCGCTGGACCCAGAGGCATCGTATGCGGTGGCAGCGCAGGACCCTGGCGCCTTTATCGAGCGCGTATGGCGAGCGTTCGTGACTCGCCAAGAGCGCTTGCGTATCGAGAAGGAGCACGAACGACTGTATCACTATCCGCGTCACAGTTCGGAGGGCGAGCGTGCTGCTGCTGACCTAGCCAGGACGATGCTTTCGCAATGGCTCGGGAAAACGATCAAACGGGCTCCGAACGATGCGGAGAAATATTTGCTGGAAATTCTTTCCGCTGCAGAGCTACCCGCCGAAGCTCTCCAGCGAATGGCAACAGCATTCACGAGTCAGCAGCAGAACGGAGCAACTGCAGCAGCATCTGTTGAGGAAAACCCGTCTTTGAAGTCGAGGCCTACAGTCGGACGTGGTACAGATGCAGCCGCTTCGCATGACGATGCCCAGACCCGAGGAGCGAGTGCTTCAGCAACGGACGACTCGCCCGAGACATCAAAGGACACGTTCATCGCCTCGCGTTGGTATGCCTTGCGACGCTCTCTTGCAGCGCTCCGGTTGGCCCAGATACAGAACGCACCCCTTTCCGAGCAACTCCGCCGCTATGATACGGTGCTCGCGCTCCTAGCACGCCAGTTGGAGACCATCCCGCCACGATTGCTCTTAGCCGAGGGCGGAGTCGAGAGCATCCGCGCATTTGCGCAGCGCCTTGTCCAATATGAAGATTCTCGTGCCGAAGACGCAACGCCAAATGCTGAGAGTTCTGGACAAACACCGATGGCGAGTGATCCAGATGCGACGCAGCCGCAAAAGGGTGCTACAGATGGCCATAGCGTCGGTCATCACCCGGCAGCGACACCAGGAGCCGCTCATGCAAACGATGGGGGCGCTCAGACGGATCGCCCGCATGACATCAAAGTCGACGGCGTTTTTTCTGCGGGGAACGCAACTATGCTCAGACCGCAGGTTTAGGGAAGCGCGGAAAAATGTCGCCAATTCGTGCATTCGCTTTCCTGAGGCGTAACGTTTGTCGCCCAACGCGCTTCGTGATCGGCAGTGATGGCTCCTCACTTCACCAGATACGTCTCTGAAAGCCGCATGACTCACGATAAACGCCTTGTTTGCTTCCGAAGAGTTGCGAGCGGCACTTGTGTAGCACCGAGGCGGCGTCCATGTGCGAATGCTTTCAGCGACACGCGCCGGCTTGCTACTGTGTCCGAAGCTCATTGCGCAGCTGCGGTGGTTTCGTGAACGTCACCACCTAGACGCGCGTGGCAAGTGCGCTGGAGGTGTCGTGGAGGTCCCTTTGGTTATCGCCGTTGTGTTTGCTGGCGAAGCAGATGGATGAACCGAGGATTGCCCGCTGTCTGGTGGGTATGCTGGGGCTCCACCGCGCTTCGGCATCGGAACGCTGATGGAGAACATTGCACTGAAACCGCTTCCAAGAAAGACACGGCGTTATCGGACTCCAACATGGAAAGGCACCGACACGCTGGGAAGACTAACCGGATTGAAACCGCTTCCACGAGAGATGCGGCCCCGTCCATGACTGTCTTTGGGGAACTCTCCATATGGGCAAGTCCGCACTGAACAGGACACCTACGCAAATATACTCTGATGACGAGCTCGCCATATGTCATGCGTGGTCGGATCCAGTAACACCATTGCCTTCTGGATGCCAGTTCAACATCCTTGCGCCCCAATAGAAGACCAGATATGGACAGGGAATAGACTCCGGGTGTACATCCACGGCAGAAAACTCGGATGTGCACGCTAAAGCTGGGGTCGCTCGTATGCGTTATCATCAACACCAGCCGTTGCAGGCGCTCTTCGTTGGATACTTGCTCATCCTCCACTGTCCTCGGGTTTCAATACGCCGGTCGCGACTGCTCCCGGAGGTCCGTTGTCAGCGGTCGAAACGTGTTCATTGCTGGGAGTGAGTCCCGATCTCTCTGCTTCCGCTTGTTATTGTGGAGTTTCATGTACACGTAAAAGTCGCGATCTGCGTTTCGCTTCCCGTTGTTGTCTTCTTCCTGTACAGCCTCGTCGTGCACATCGCAACGGTGAAACTTGACTGTGGTCAGGTGCTTCCAAGAGTCGGCTACACACCATGCTCTGAAGGCGGAGCTGTATCGCGTGAACGCTTGGTTCATCGCTCGACTCGGGCGCTTGATGGGAACAAGAGGCCCCGCTCAATGTCGGAATCCGGTTTCACGCCAGATACCATACCCGACGATCCGGGGCTTTTTCTTCCAGGTATAATTGTCGCCGAGTAGTCTGTCTGCTGCACAAGTAGATGCAGGCGGTTCCATTCGGCAGAGGATTTGTGGTGCGCGATAATGCCCACCATGAAACAAGTACCGGAAGCAGCATCCAGTTTGGAGAAGAATCCGAAAATCTTGGATCCGTCTACGCTTGCTTCGTGGAAACCGGTGACGCGCTCTCCACTGGAAGCGAATGTTGCGGTGGCTAAATTACGAGTCCAAGACTTTTTCCATGCAAACAGAAGAGACTCTGCACTCAACCAGCATATCCGGTTAGAGGGATCGTGTCGCTGCTGAATTCAGTTTCGCGGATGGCCATCGGAAAGCCTAGGATTTGTATTTCGAACGGATTCCTTTCATGGATGTCGAAAATAAGGGGTCTTTCGACATGAGCTTGCACGCAAGCAGTCAAGTAACGACGTCTACCGTATTGATTGTCGCCTATCCAGCGGCGTTGATCGCCACACACATACATATACACACACGAGTTGCCTTGAAAGAGAAAGATCGAAACGTTAAACACAGCGTAATTCGAGCATGCTACGTGTAACGAAAACAGAATAATGGAGGCTTGAACATATGACCTCGAAGAGAATGTCAGTTGTTGAACGAGACCGTATTCAAGTTCGTCGCAGATCATCTTTATTCCGATCACGGAACGTATCCCAGTGGTAAAAGTTCGACACTGCATTTTGTGAAACACGTCCAGGAATCTCCATAAAAGTACCACTATATTTGCATCCGGCAGCATTGAGTACTGCACGTCGACTGTCCACGCTGCACATTTATGAACAATTTCGGAACGAAAAACGAATACGGCGGGATGAGGTCGAGCAGTTCGGCGTTCCTTGTGCATCTGACACTTGTTTTATGATTGCGTGACAAGACGCGAGACTTTGCACCACCTGGTCCTGGTTTATGATGTACTATTCGTCTTACAAGCAACGTGAGCAACCTCCTATCCTGCAAACCACACCATCACGCTATTGAATATTCGAACATGCACTGGAAGGTATACTCTTCAACGTCTTCATTGTCTGAAGCTCAGTACTAGGCGAGTAAAGTCTCTGGCTGTGGAGCGCAAGACACAGAGTTCCGGTGTCAGTGAATCGCTGGCCATCGCCTTGCTCTCGGTGCTGGCCTCAGGAGTACACGCGTACGCTCAGCGATACTGTCAAATATCAAACGCTGATCACGGAATGCAACGATGGACTGCTCTGGCTACCATGGATCATTATCATGATCATTGGGTCAATGGTTCCTGAAAAAACCGCACAATAGATATCGCTGAACTTGCATGCGATCGAGTCTCCTATGAATTCCTTGAATAGACCGAATACACACAAAATACATTTCTCTATCCCGCTAAACGAGCACCCATGCGACGATTCCAAGGACTTGTTCGGTAAACGAAAGCACACACACACATACACACGGAATGCCTTTTATGTCGTGCTGAACTGGCCTGTAATCGGGCTCGAAGGGAACAAGCTCCCCGATGAGGTTATCGTCTAGGCGACCTCGACTCTCGTGCAGCCGGGTTCGCCCATGAAACCAGTGGATAAAACCCCCGTCGACGCACGGAACTATCAACGAGATTACAGCACCGGCTTTATCATGAAGACACCGTCTCATGGCATATGCTCGCCAGGGACTACGCGTTCACTCCGCAATCATCATTGCAGTCATGTGTGGCGTCTGTTATCATGCACAGAGTCACGAGCAGTCTCCAAGTGGTATATCCATCACGACATCGACGACGAAGCGTTCGGTCTGCCCGGTGCATTCAAGGGATCCCCGCTCGCGCCGCCTGCGCCTTGCGAGTTCTTCTGTACGCGTGAGGTGTGACGCCACAAATTCGGAGGCCGCTGCCGCTTATATTTGACCCAGAAGAGGCCACAGGCGTTGCAGAGCCGCTGCTCCTTGTTCTCTCCCTGACGCCACCCCGGTGTCTCTGTCGTACCGCAGTTGGCACAGCTCAGGGGCATCTCGGGTGTCGCGCTTTTAACCCAGGTTGCACTGGATGACGGGCGCATGCCCTTCAGCGCAGAGCTCACCGCAACTTTCAAGTTGCCTGCACTCGCGGACGTTCTTGGTATCGCTGTTCGTCCTGTGGATGCCGGGGCAGCAACCCGGCCTAAACCGTCAAGCGGGCGTTGCATCGCGGCCGTCAACGGGTGCAGTGGTCTGCTGTGTACCAGAGCTTGGGCAGACGACGTCGATGTGGTCGTTATCGCCCCCGCTGGCGCTACTTTGCCAGGCATTGTCCGGGCGAGGGTCTCCTCGTAGGACCCGTCCATAGCCGCAGCAACAAGCCGTCTGGGTAACGCTGCGGCACCGGCCGTGGACGCCTGCTCGGTCACCTGAATCATCGACTCTAAATAGGGGATACGCTTCCCGCGCGTATTCGTGCGTTCCCATAGATAGTCTCGAAGTGCGCGCAGCTCTGCAGCAGCCACTCCGTAGGGCAAGTCTTCGCGCAACGAGTCCAAAGGCACCGCTTCGACCTGTTCAGCAAGCTCCGGATCCAAGACAGTATCCAGTAACCAGTCTAGGTCGAGACCGTCGTGTTGCAGTTGCTGTACTTTGGCACGGAACGCTCCATAACATCGCTCAAATTGTGCTAAGCGAGCTTCCTGCTCATCTTCAAGCTTTCTCTCCCAGGCAAGCACATCATTTTTCCACTGTTGAAGTAGTCGCTCGTGCTCCTTCTCCGGTGATAGCAGCTCATCCACGATTCGATGCGCCATGAGGCCAGCATCCGTCACATAGCGACGCAATGAGTTTGCGTAAGCATCCAAGGCTAAAAAGGTGCGTCCCTGCAGAGGTCGACAGGGATTCGCCCTGTACAGACTCGCTGCTCCGACCGAATCTCCGTGCAGATGCTCCTCATGAGGGCATTGTGAACGCGACGATTCCTTGGTTGCCTGATCTGTTGGGCGCACCGTGAACGGCGCTGTCGTTATCGACGTAAGCGGACGCTCTCGAAGCGACCATCCGGGCCGTTTCCGCGAGATCTGACTCAGCAGGTGCCGAAACGAAACAGCCGAACGAGGCGCTGGTCCAGCCACCAGACCAGTATTCGTATCCTTCAACGCAGCAGAGCGCGAATAGCGTTGCCGCAGCCACTCTTTGGCCATCACCTCTTGGAGATGCAGATACGAGGAGGAGATCCGACTGAGGAGAGACGGCCACCATCGATGCTGCTGTTGCACGAGTTCGAGCCAGAGCGGCTGGCGAGCGCCACCGCTCCCTGAACTAGATTCATTTTTGGCATAACGAGGCCCGCCGGCACCCGCTTCCGTCCCTTGAACATCATTCACCGCAGACGCTTCGCTCCGCGTCAGGTTGGTTTGGTTCCCGCCATCGCTTTGAGAGGCAATGTTTCGCGAGGCTACGGTAACTGATCCCTGCTCGAGAAGTGAGATGCGAATCGCTAGCATCGACGGCTGACCAGTCGTAGAATGCTCACGGTCCGCAGGCACGAGTGCGGTTGAGGCGGCAGTTCGACGAGGCTGCTCCGCTGACGACTCCCCCGGACTCGAGTCCTCGCTAGGAAGACAGCTCGCTCGAAAGCGCACCGTCGATGGCCACGTGCTCGTATCGGAACGTTCAGGGACTACCGAAGCACGTTGGGTAGACGAGCTGACTGCAGCATCGCCAGTTAACTGCCGCTCATTGCTCCCGACTGGAGCCTGTTGTGACTCATTCAAGGATGAAGCATCACTTTTGGCATGTGCTCGAGGGCGACTCTGCCGTGGATGCGAACGCAGAAAGCGCTCGACGGCTTCTCGCAAGGTCGGCTCGTTCCGCAGGCGAAGAAGCCGTTCTCGGGCATTTTTCCAGGCTTTCCGTGCTTCCTGTTTACAAGCCTTGCCAGCTTGATAAAAAATGGAGTCTGGTGGGTTAAACTGGAAACAGTTACGCCAGACCAAGTCGCAGTCATGCAGCACTTGGCTGAGGCTCGTATACGCCGCGCTCTCGATCCGCTGTCTAATCGTTCCCAGGTCCATGGGCTCTTTGATGATATCTAGATAGGCGGGAACGGCTACCGGGTCGACGGGCTCCGCAAATATTCGATGTATGTCACGCCTTTGGATGCCATCGATCGCTTTCAACAGAATGGCTTTAATGGAAGGCCAAGCGTTTCCGAGTTCTCGCTCGGAAATCGTCACGACAGCACTGCGGGGACGTTTCCGCTGTCGAGTTCGCTCGACGGTGCCGCTGTTGATCCTCTTGGACCTGGACTCGCCAGGCGGTTCGTAGGATGTGTTTGTCTCTTTCAAGTTCGATGCAGATAATCCTCCAAATGAAACATTCGGTGTCGCTTGAGGCCCGTGTGCCATCGATGCATCTTGGTTGCCAGCTGCCGACAGTGTACGGTTTTCGCTCCCCAGCTCGGTGGCACTGGGCACAATTGTTTGTGTGGCACCAGTTGCAGCTGTACTTGTCGTTGCGTCGACTTTGGTAGTCGAGTGCGTTGCGCTTCCAGAGATCTCCATCAAAACCCACGACACTCAGGATAGTACAGTCTTGTGTGGCTTGCTTCGAGCGCTCTCGCGCCCACTGTTCAGCGTTCGGGCTGGAGAGGCGGCGCGGCTCAGGTGTGATGCCCCGAGGTCGCCACGCTGCCTCTCCCTGCAGGAGAGTAACTCCGTTCGAAGGGTTTCGAGCCTTCAATTGCCCTGCAAATCAAAAGCAAAGTCCTGCCCCGCGCCAGAGACGCTGCAGTGAAACGTCTGCGCCGCGTCCTGGAAGCTCACCGGCGGGAGACACCGAGCGCACGCGCGTTGGCGCCTAGTCCAACGATGAACCCTAATCTTGTTTGACGCTGGCGAAGAACTCTCCAACACTTTAGCGCTCCAGCAAGCGAACTTGCCGCCGTTTGCCTCTGAAAGAAACGTCCTAGTAGTGAGCTCGTGGAGCACGATTGCTATGAAAGTCGACGTTGGCCAGCACGACTGATTCGGATCCAGCCTCGCGTTCGGGTCAGCCAAGTAGCCCGGATGCGATAAACTGTATACATAGGGATGAAATGGGACAGAATCCTCCTCTTCGTCACCTGAACGCCAACTTGAACAGCCCGGATGCGATAAACTGTATACATAGAGATGAAATGGGACATAATTCTCCTCTTCGTCACCTGAACGCCAACTTGAACAGCCCGGATGCGATAAACTGTATACATAGGGATGAAATGGAACAGAATCCTCCTCTTCGTCACCTGAACGCCAACTTGATTGCTAAACGATATTTGCCAATCTTGTTACCCGAGAACCTTTTCTTATTTCGTTAGCGTGCCATCCGAGTTGTCTTTGGCGTGCGTAACAACCGGTGGACACAATTTGCTGTGGTGCGCTAATAACTGCTCGGAAACCTGGTCCAGTGCACTTGTTTTGTGCGGAGCGCGTCGGGGTTCAGCGCTACCTAACGGACCCGTGTTCGCTGGTGGGCGTGTGTGTGTGAAGCGGCCAGGTTTCCAGAAACGAGCGTTCGGAACTCTTCACGATATCGAGGCGTTTTTTCGAGGCATTCGAGTGGTGGCGCAACCTCGTTCAATTCCGGGAAAGGAAGCACGCTGTGTGTCCTGCGAACGCGCTTCCAGCAACTTGCGTCGTTCGAGTGCTCCGTCCGCTCTGCATCTAAACGACTGCACACGCTTTAGCTCCCGCTTGAGGAGGTATTTGGACACTTCGCACTAGTCAGCAATTGCGCTGCTGGCACGCAACCGAGCCGAAGTAGCCGACTACTGCAACTCGCGGAAGAACCGGGTCAAGTGTGCAGGGCTCGCTCGCGAGTCTCCGAGACGCGTCTGAGCTCACAAAGGTGAGCGCCTCAAGGCACTGCCTTGAAAACCGGTGCCCATCTTTGCCATGGCGGGGTGCTGTCATTGCACCCGCCCAGCAACCTCGTCGCTGAAGCACGACACAGGCAGCACACAGCTTGCCAGTGCTTGACGCTCTGCACGAACCTGTGAACCTGAGATCTGGACCTTGGGTATCCCCCGAAGCAATGAACGACTCGATTTGTGCTCAGTTGGCTGCCCAAGAGTGCGGCGCAGCGGGTAGCTCCGCCCGCTTGCAAAGCATTTTTAAGACCTTTGCCCAGAAACAGATGAAAGCGGATCGATTCCGACGCCTCAAGATGCCACTACAGGCTCCTCTAGGCTCGGCACTGGCTCTGGATCATGTGGAGTCGCGGTGGCTGCTGAGTGCTTTCAGTGACGGCCGCAGCGGACGTCTCGTGCTCTTCGACGTCCAGCCAGATGCGGGATGGACGATTGAACGACACTCCACTCGCTCAAACGTTTACCCTCGGTCGGATACATCCGTACAGTGTACCGCCCTGTCATCAGAGCAAAACGTGGAGCGCTTACCTATCATGGAAACTACGGTTGCAGGCGAACAACTCAGACAGCGTCATGCCGTCGCGTCGGTGCAGGTCCGGGAGCCATCTTTCTCGGACGGTGGTGGACGCGTGGCGCAGGCAGCATATCGCCATCTGTGGACAGGACTGGCCTGGTACCCGCTCGATAACGGACTTTTCGTGAGTGCCGACGCACAAGGCCTTGTTTACGTTTTCGACGCGGCGACGTTTCGTTCGGTCTCGAGATTCGCGTTCGGCCCACCGGTTCGCTCCATAGACTGGAATCGAGGCCTGCGACGGGTACCCGCTCAAGCGTCACAAACTGGGAGCGCGCTTCCTGGATCGAACTTCCGCGGCAGTGCCGCGAGTCCGTACTTGCTTGCGGTTGCGTCTGCGGAACCCGAACATCAGTTGCGACTGCTTGACTTGGTGAGCGGAGCTACAACGCATTCATTACTGGGTCACTCGGCTGCGATCACATCGGTGCGTTGGTTTCCATTTCACGAGTACTGGCTGGTAAGCGGCTCCCTGGACAGTAGTATTCGTCTCTGGGATATTCGCAAAGGTGGACGAGCCGCATGTTTTGCGATCCTCGATGCTGACAAGCAGGTTCCTGTGACATCCACTGAGGTTGGTGGCAGGCGCCAGTACGCCGCCTCGAATGAGGCAGCGTCGGAGAGTGCGTACCTGCTTCCACGGCACGACGCAAGAGGCCATTTCTTGCGCCAGTCACGCCCTGTGGACGCTGATCATTGCCTGGGGTATCGATGCTGGTCTGATTCGTGCTTCGCTGGCATTCCAGAGGGTATTCCCGCAGCGCCCGAGCACGACGCTGTGATCTATGACGAAGCACAGTTTCTGTCGCTACCTCAGACGCCGCGGCAACGAGACCCCAGCGGCAAGAGGGCGCACCACTGGCACAAGCAAACGAGCAGGACACGCGTCTCAAGGCGTCCTCTGGCATGGGCCAAGCGCGCCCAGTTGACCGGCCCCGAATCGAGCCATCGTGCCGAGGACTGGATCTATCTGGAACCGGCTGCACCGGCTCCGCAGCAGTCTGATCAGTTGCCAACGCTTCGGTCTTGCCGAGCGCATCCCGCGTCCGAGAGAGGCATCTTGAGTGTGCGCTTCTCCGCCGATGGTCGATACCTCGTGTCCCGCTGCGAGCGCATGCTTCTGGTCTGGGACGCGCTCACTGGTCATCGTTATCGCCGTGCGGCGCTTGAGCTCTCCGAGCACTTTGGTGTGGAGGCTCGTGCCGGGGAGCTTCATGCTCCCTGGCGCAGTGCGCGGAGTAACAGGCGACGACCTGGCGAAACACTTGGACGCCGCATGGCGATCTACTGTTGGGACTTGCCGGACTTGCCTTTTTATCTGGGTGACCAGCGCATCGCAACTGGCGCCGGGACGGATGCTTCCGGATGCTGTTGGCTCGCTCGTGATGCCACGGTGTATGCGGTGCGGTGCTCGCCGGCACTGGCAACCAGCGACGGTCGCCAACCGCTGGTGAGGTTCGCTGGCCCTATCCGCAGCTCGGTGTATGCACTGGAAACCCATCCGTCGCGCATCGAAGTCTACACAACCGGTGCTGGTGGTCTCGTTCAGGTATGGAGCGGCCTCACATTGCCAGCCAGGTGTGTGTCTCGTTCATTGGCGGAATGCCCGCTGTCGTTGTCTCAGGATCTGCCGAGTGCTGCCGCCTCCGAGCGTCTGCAACCGGATGTAGATACGTGGCTCACCGAAATGGAGTTTCCCGCTGACTGACGAGAGCAGGAATCTGCTGTCTTTTCCCGATACAGTGTATGGAATACTGATCAGCATACCTGTGATGCATCAGATTTCGGTCTGAATCCCGTTGACGATAGCGGTATAGAAACCCAATCATGGTTACCGGTCGCCAGGGCCTGCTCTTGTGGTGTGATGAACCTGCGCTTGGCCGTTTCGGGAATTATCACCGATGCACCTGTGTGTGTTTGTGTGCAAAGTACGAAACGCGTACCTCCGAAGCTGTGTCCAGGCACTCGCCTTCGTTGAGCAGAACCTGGCAGCGGGTATGGTAGGCGTCTAGGAAACGCTGGTTGTCGCTCGGGAGCGGTCCATACCACTTGTCGCCACTCGGGAGATCATCCAGTTGGTAGACTCAGTTGTATTTCGGGCGCGCTTCCACCGGCGGGTTTCTTTACTGAGATAGATTCCCGACGCGGGTATATACTTCCTGGATGCTCAAAGATGAATTTTATGTATAAACGCACAAGTGAATCCTCCTTATACGTTCTTGAAATGAATCCTCTCTACACACTCATAGATCGCGGGGAGCGGCTTGGCGCAGGGCACCTGCTTGGGCGAAAAATCCTCTGCGATCCACGTGTTTGCATCGGCTGCTGCTCTTTCTCCGTTATATTAGGAAACACTTGTGCGTATTTGTTTCTCAAATGGATTTGTTGCTGGCGTTCTCACTGCCAATCACGTCCTCTGTACAGCGTGTCCCTGTATCGAGTCTCAGGGCTTGTTGTGCTGAGCGAACAGGGCCGCGTTTCCGGGGGCTTTACCAAACCACCCGACACGTGGCCGTGCCTCGTGGTGAACGCCACGCCCCGGGTTTTTGCGGTGCACCAGCGCCATGTGCTTCTTGTGGGCTATCGAGTCTCAAGCTTTCGAGCGCTGCGCAGCGGTCAACGCGCGAAGACGCTGTGCTTCTTCGAGTTGCGATGATAGGCACAGGCTACGTGGGCTTGGTGTCAGGTGCGTGCTTCGCGGACGCCGCGCACTGCTGTGTCGTCTGCGTGGACTCGAACGCTCAGAAGATCGACGCGCTCAAGCGGGGTGAAATGCCGATTTTCGAGCCAGGCCTCGCCGACCTGGTTCGAAGGAACGTTCAAGAAGGACGTCTGAGCTTCTCGACTGACCTCGCTGCAGCCGTTCGCGACGCGCAGATCGTGTTCATCGCTGTTGGAACGCCATCTCGTCGAGGTGACGGTCACGCCGACCTCAGTTACGTATTCCGTGCTGCAGAGGCGATTGGGAAAAGCCTCCGATCGCCAGGTTTTACCTTGATTGTGAACAAGTCGACGGTGCCGGTGGGCACTGCACGACGCGTACGCGAACTCGTTCAGCGAAACTGCGCCCCTGGCGCGAGCTTTGAGGTTGTCAGCAACCCAGAATTCCTACGTCAGGGTACAGCGGTTCAGGATTTCATGTACCCGGAACGTGTGGTCATTGGCATGTGGGAAAACCGGTTTCAACGGCAGCATGAATGCACTGCGTTTAGGTCAGCGCCGCTCCATCTTCATGAGCGTCGTTTCGTGGCGGATACAGAGCCCGGGTTCGATACACGCAAAAACGCGCAGACGCTCATGACACAGCTGTATACGCCCATTGCGCGAACCAGTGGAGCACCCGTTCTTTTCACGAATGTGGAGGAAGCCGAATTGGTCAAGTACGCTGCAAACGCTTTCCTGGCTATGAAACTCGAGTTCGCGAATGAAATTGCGGACTTGTGTGAGGTTGCCGGTGCCGACATCAGCGTGGTCACGCATGCCATTGGCCTCGATGCTCGCATCGGACCAGACTATCTGCAGGCTGGGCCGGGTTTCGGTGGCTCATGTTTGCCAAAGGACACACGAGCCTTAGCGCGGATCGCACAGGAGTTGTGGCGTCCGTGTCGCCTCGTGGAGACAGTCATCGAGGGCAACGAGGCGCGAAAACGGCGGATTGCCCAGAGAATTGCCCTCGCAGTCGTTGGTAACAGCGCTGACATGAATCACGTCTACGGGCGATGTATTGGGGTGCTCGGTCTGACATTCAAGGCACACACGGACGATACTCGTGACTCACCTGCAGTGTTTATTGTGCGAGAGCTAGTGGAACTTGGGGCCAAGGTGCGAGCATACGACCCCCAAGCGAATCATCGAGAAGTGCATCAAATACTGGGGGACGATGTCGAACTCGTCTGCAGTGCACAGGAAGCAGCCCGAGGCGCCGATGTGCTCGCGGTCCTCACAGAGTGGCCCGAAATTCGTCAAGCTTGCGACGCGCTCGGGCCAGAAGGACTAGGGAGCCTGATGCGTCATCGTGTTATCTTCGACGCACGAAACCTCTGGAGACCAGAGGACTGGCTCCATAGCGGCTTTACCTACCATTCCATTGGGCGTCCCACTATTTATGCCGACACCGCTGTCTCGTTCGCAGACGCCTCCGTACATACGACTCAACGGTTGCGCTGAGTCGCCTGTCGCGCTCGTTGCTTCTGCAACGCCGTCCGTCGCAGTCGCTTCTCCGTGTTGCTTTCGAAGAACTGTCGACGCTTCACTTCCTGCAGGATGCCGGCTTTCACCACCTCCTTCTTAAACCTTCTCAGCGCACTATCGACGGGTTCTCCCGGGTTCACGAGCACCCGAACCCGCATCTCAATTGACGTGTCACTCACCGGTCGCTGACATGTCGGAGCACAGGTGCTGACCCCACGCCCCGCGACAAACGAATGATAGGGCACAGCAGCTATCTTGGAAGCAGTTAACGTAACGAACATGGGTTTAATCTTTGAAAACTCGTCGCTTGTAATGCGGTGCCAACGACGAACGCTTCAGAAGTCGAAAGCAGTCGCCGTCTCGGGTACAGTAGTGGCGGCGAACGCGCCTTGGACAAATTGGCTCCAAATGACGTGCAGACGCTTCCTAGGCTTTCTCGCCCGGCCACCTACTACTTCTTCCAACTGTTTCTCATATAGTTCCACTTTTAGTGATTGTCTAACAAAGTTCTCTCTTGTCCATTCTGAAGGTCTTCTCTCCAGCACCGCGCATGTCTTTACATTGATAACGGCGTTCAAGTTTCGATTTGCAAACTCCATACGGTTGTAGCCGTTGGGAGTTGTCCTCACCAGTGCAAGCAATCCTCGAACTTTCGCACTCCTTTCCATTTGCTCTACCGTCAGCGGTCCGTACTTTGCTATTTCCTCAGGGCTCCGTTGGCACTTTTCCATCTCCACCCTCTGAGGTGTACACCCCAGTTCATGATGTGTATACGATGTTCGGAACGCATCTACAGCTATTGTGGCAAAACGCCTCGGGCACTCCTTGTACGTTCTCGTCGTTGGAGCTGGAGTAGTCCCTTTTTGTGTCTTCCATCGGCCTGCTCCGTACGCTACAACGAGCCTTTGACCCTCGTCCTCCTTCGGGGCGCTCAACTGATTGAAAAAGTTGGCGAACGCCCGCTGCTTACCGCAATACAGATTCATTCGCAAACGAGCCCACCGGTACTTTGTATACTCCTCCCACAGCGCATCCCAATGGGCAACACGAACTTCCATGAATTTCCGAAAAGCTGTAAAGTCCGCCCCGCGGCTCGTCACCTCGCTCAAAGCTTCCAGGTGATCCTTCATTCCTGCATTCCATGTCTCGATTTTTTCCTCGCATTCATTATAACGGATTCGCGGTAATGTCTCTATCTTTAGAACTGAAAAAGACGCATGTCGTTTTGACGTAAGTTGCCGTCAGTACCATCTTCCCCACATTTGGGTGCTGCAATGGCTATGATATTTGTGTTCCCGGGGTCTGCGTCAACGATAAACTCGTTATCCTCTACCTCCTGCGTCGCAGGATCCTCCTCCTCCTCATCTTCATGCTTCGCCGAAGGCAAAGCCGGGGGCGGAACATGGCGATCCGCCTTCAACCGCCGATAGCGTACACACGTTGCCACTCCATCGGTTTCGATCATCCCAGTGAATGCCTTTTGTTTGCTCGCTTTCAGAAGTTTGAAACTGAAGATGTTCTTCCAGTACGTCTCCCGGTTTTCGCCGGTGAACTCCTCCCTGTTCACATCGAACTCCGGACAGATAACCCTCATGATGCCATAAAGGACTCTGGAATCGATAGTCATAAAATGTGACTTGATATTGCACAGTGGAAACATGTTGCAGCGCTTACCCATTACGAAAGCCTTCCGTCTCTCCCACTCTTCATTTTTTCCTCACTCAGCTTCATCTTCGCATTGCGTTCGAGTTCTCGGTCCAGATACTCGAAATACCGCAGGATGAGATAATAGTATCTTTCCGTATCTTTTTCCAAGTATGATATCTTTTCTGCTGGATTCGCCAGCCCCAAGTCTGCGCGATGCTCTTGTCTAACTGCACGGATCTCAGAAGCTTCATTATTTCTCCTGTGTCATGTCTTCTTGTCGACAAATTCGATCTTTCCTTCGTTCTTACTATCGTTCGTGATGCCATTGATGATGGCCGATCTCTTTCCTCTGGAGAGAGACCTCGGTACCGTGCAAACACGGTGCGTATCATGATATGTCTCAGGTTCACAATCACACTGATCTTCAGGCTCATGAGGTACTGCATCGCCCCGTCGCAGTTGATTCTGGGACTCGGAGCGGGTAGCCTGCGTCTTGGCGTCGAGCTGGTTCATTTGGAATCCCAGGACCTCGTTTCGTGCAGCCACATCAAGTATGTCTGTCTGCACAACTTGTAGGCTCTCAGAATGATCATCACCCCCGATCCCGTATTGAATGCATCAAGCCTCCAGCCGACGTCTGCAGCGGTATGGCAAAGCTATTTTGCCGCTGTGATGCATTGGCATCACCGGTGTAGGCGCTACGGCGGGTGCAGCAACGGAGGTACTCGGCGCATGATACAACGTACAAAACCACCAATAGATCCGAAAGGAAGTGAAACTAATGCAACTTGCAGGTAGAGTGAAGAATAATGAGCGTTTTCATTGATTTCAATATCCATCCTGCAAACTGGAATCCTAGGTCAACGCAACGATATTGTCATCGAAAAAAATCGGACGACCAGCGTAATATGCGCCTCCGCCATGGTCGACACGCATTCGGGCCTTTTTTGATCAATCCTATAATTATCTTGAATAATTTGTAGGAAGTAGATCAAACGATCCTAGGGCGCGCCATGTGCCGCTCCGGAAAAGGCGGGTATTTCAAAATTCCCCTTGTACTGGGGTGTTTGCGAGCCCATAGCCATGTCGGACCTGAAACCGATCTCCGTACGCGACCGATTAGCTTATTTCAACCAAAGCTCGTTTATAGACGATGATTCTGGTCGGCAGCGGGCAGTTTACGCGGCTGAACGACAGGAACAACGCTTGGCTGGTCCGTTGATCGCGCCCGACACTTTGCATTACGAAGCGAACGACTGGGGGACGCTACGGGCGCCGCCTCGGATGGCGCCCCCACCGACGCCACCGTCGATGACGGCTACACCGCTTTCTCAACAACGGGAGGTATGGCGGGAAGCGTCGTCCACGGGAAACACTCAGACTGGTTCAACGAGACAGGGCTTCACGGGACTTGATTCGAGCGGGCGTCCGAACGGAGCCGGGCGCTCCACGCGGAAACCGGCAATCATTCGCACACCAGTTCCTCAGACACCAAGCCCACCTACACCATGGAGTTCGGAGAATGCGCGCTCACAGTCATCACAATCAGTGAGAGGCCCCACGGAAGACGTCACCCGCTCCACCGATTACCAGGGACACGTCTCGGAACGACGCACGCCGCCTGCCATGCGCGTGCTCTGCATCGTTTATGACTATGTGGAGGACACGGAGTTCTTCGTCGCTGAAGCGGCGCTACGTGCCGTAGGCATCGACGTAGATGTGGCATCGCCGTCCGCGACCCGAGCGGGTTCCGTGGTTCGCTCTGTGGTGCGCGTCAGTGACGACACCGCCGGTGAGGCAGTGCTCCGTGCTGCAGATCTCGACGGGCATCGAATAAGAACCAACTTAGGCTTCTTGCAGGCAACGCAGACGCATCATGCTCGGGAGAGCGGGCAGCGTCAGTCGTCTGTCCCAGATGCCAAAACTGCGTCTTGTCTGGCCCCAGCAGAAGAAGCCATCATTCGGGAGTGGTCGGAACGGTACGCGGCACTGATTCTACCGGGAGGTCGCCTGAGCGGCGCACTCGCCGTAGCCCACCGGTACCCTTCGCTGCTGCGCCTTATCCAAGCGTTTCATGAACGAGGTCGTATCATCGCCGCTATCTCGACAGCGCCAGTGTTGCTTTCCGCTGCAGGTCTGACCGTCACCGGTGAACTAGGAGTCTCCTTGACTGCACATCCTCTGGTCAAGGACGACATTTACCCGCCCTCTGCCTACTTGCAGCGAATAGACTGGGAGCCGGACGAGCTCGAGCAGCAGCGGTGCGACTCGGGTGCGGCACGGAACGAGCCGCCTGCCTCCGTCGCGGTCGCAGACGCCAATGTGGTGACGGCGGCTTGCTGGCAGGGGCACCCCCAGTACCTCTCTCAGGTTTTGTGCATGCTGGGTGTCACTGTCAGAGGCAACGACCTCCGCGTCCTGGTGCTTACCGAGTCCGGCTGCGAGCTCACTGAAATCCTCGCAAGCGTACAGGTCTTGCAGACGCTGGGTCTTACCGTGGACGTTGGCCTACCACCACCGCCGCAGCCAGCGGGTTTGGGAGAGGCTTCAGCAACTAGACGCCGCCGCTTCTTTACCGTGTTGCGCGAGTATGAGGCAAGGCCTGCTGTCCAGGGCGAACCCTCGACCGATGAGGAGCCACTTATTTACCACGAACGCCCATGTCGTTCGTTTGAGGCCAGTATTCCAGACGTTACCAGCGTCTCTCCGTATGAATACGATGGAATCCTCATCACTGGTGGAAGCTCTGCGTGGCGAATACGCAGCCATGAGCGCGTACTCCAGTGGATTGCAAAGCCGCTGTTGCGTCCGACGCGGAAGCGCGAAACGCATATAGAGACGCATACGGCAGCGGGTAGCACTGCGGCCGTTGCAGGAACGCGCACCACCTCATGGACGCAACAACAACAGCAACAGCAACAGCAACAGATGCTTCCAGGTGCACCTGTGATTGGTGCGATCGGTGAGGGTGCCCTGGTGCTGCTCGCAGCAACGCGCTTCGTCGGTGCAAACACGTGTCGAGAGGTGACTGGCTTTCCTGGGTATGTGCCGCCCGGGAGCGGCTTTGTGATGCCTCGCACACCCTTCGATATTCATCGGGATGGACATGTGGTGACTTGTGCTTCTTGGCTAGCGGTACCGGAGTTTCTTCGGACATTCCTCGAGGCCATGGGTTGCGAGACACACGTGTGATGCACGATGCGACGCACTGGTTCCTCCAAAACGCTGCGCAATAGGTGTTCATGGCGGTATGAAAGCGCGCGAACGACACCGGTGCTCACGGTGCTGCTGTGCAGGAAGAGTGCGTAGTAGCGCGGCTGCGGATCGTATGATGCAGCTGGGGATGGTGCAGGTGCACGGCCTCGGTGGGTTCCGACTCCAATGGCTCTGGGAAGTGCTTACCAGAGCACTCGATGGAGATTGTTTTTGGTGCATTTGCGAGGAGCCGGTTTTGCGGCAGCCGACAGCGGTGTTGTGTGCTTGGTATGAGACTTGTTTTTCGGCTTGTGATAGAGCGCAGCCCAGCTCAGGTAACGCGCTGGCTTTCGTTCGAGCATTTTTTCTTTAAAGTCTACTGTGCGCATTGGTAGCGCTCGATAGCATATCGCGAGCGTGTACAACTGCGGTCTGGTTTGTGCTGGAGCTCGGGAAACTGTAAACGCGCGGGTCTCGTTACTGCAAGGCGCAGCGCCCGACTCGACTCGACCGAACCGAATAGAGCGCGATGATGAATCCGAGCACCGGCGCATCACTGGTGATGAATGCACTCTAACGTGCTGCAGCGTGGCTGTGTCGAGTTCGCTTCGTGCGTGGTGTCCTCGTTCGTTGACGAGCGCTTCGATTTGCACGGGCAGATGCGTTACGTTGCACATTCCCGCTGTTGGCTGAGGTTCGCTGGCTTGCCCGTCCCTGCGACCGCTCGTTCAGCACTTCAGGATCGCTCGAATCGCCCAGTGACGTTGACGTTGACGGTGATGTTGTGCAGCTGCGAGTCATGATGCCCCCATGGCTATGTGTTTCCGACCACTGCCGATCATCATCGAGCATTTCGAATCCAGCGGTTGACGGCACTGAGGCATTCGTGCTCCGGACACCGGGCTCAGTGTCCGTTGGATGCTCATTCGGCTCACGCAGGAGCGCCTCGAGTAGACGCAGTTTGTTTGGTGATAAATACGACGATCTGCGGTGGATCCATGAACAAGTCGAAGCAGCTGTCCTTGTATTCGCTGTGAGCTCGTCATTCGTCGACGGACCGGCCGATGAGGAGACACCAGCTCCGGCGTCTGACACCCGGACACCGGCCCTGTTTGCCTGCTGCTGGGCGAAGCGCCGCGTTTCCTGCAGGAGCTCTTCCTGGTCAGTGATCGGCGCGTTACGATGCCGTTTCTCGAGATGATCAATAAGGCGGGCAATCCAAATCTCCACATGATCGGAGACAGCCCGTATCTCACCCTTGTTCACAAAATGATCGACTGCCTCAGCGATTTTCCAGTCAGGAAGGATGCTCATCTGTTGCTCGGTGTGCGATAGCAGGAAATTCGCCAGGTCGAGCACTGAAATACTCGCCCACGGGTCGTTCTCCGCAGTCTCCTCGGATCGAAGCGTGGTCGCATTTGGCCCATGTCCACCGGCTATGGCACATATCCCTGCCGAAGGATCGCCTCCAGACGTTCGACCAGTTGCATCCGCCTTGTGCGAGGGCGCTCGCGGTCGGCGGTGGAAAGCAACCATATCTGACGGGTTCGCAACTCGACCGAGAAAGTTTCTCCCGAACCGAACGGGGCCTAGTGGAGTGAAGCCCTCATCGTACTCGATCCGAAGTCGCATCAACGGCTGTCGCAACTGGTCGGGCACGAGATCCGCACCGTAAACGTGCTGTCGCCGGGTAAATTCCTCGTCGAGTTTCCGAAGATGCCCCTCGACGTGCTCGCGAAGGTACCGTTCCAAAACCACGGGATCCCTGTAGACCTCATGCGTCGAGCGTGCCAGATGCAATTCTTCATAATGAAACGGGCGAACGCTCCGGAGCGGTAGCGGCTTCCAGCGCCAGCTGGTGCCTTGGATTTCCAGCAAACCCACGTGTTTCTCGAGCGCTTCTCCTTGCGTCAAAGCAGTCGCTACCGTCGAGCCGGGCTGCGTGATCGCGGGCTGCATTCCATCCAGTTCGATATGACAGGGATGCTCGTGCCCCCAAATAACCAAATCTAACCACGGCGGGAGCAGGTCGCGAGTGACAGCCTTGGTATGGCCGCGGCGTTCCCGATTCTGATGCAAGACGAAGACGTGGACATACTCTCCCTGTTCGGAATCGCTCTCAAGACTTGGTGGTTCCACAAAGACAAGGCGCTTCTCGACTTGCCACGTTGCATAGAGCCGTTCCTCGCGGACGTGACCGAGGCCATAGAGCGCAACGCTCGACACGCCTTTCCGCAAGATAAGCGGCAGAACGCGAATGGTGTCATTGTCGGTGGTGCTGCCCCAGTAGTACAGCAACCCAGCCGCTTGTAGAATATCCAGTGGCGAGAGGCTAAGGCGTGCGCTAACCACGGGATCGTCGTGGTTGCCGTGGATGGCAAACACCGGGGGTGCAGCCCTGCGCTGCATATGCCAGCTGGCGCTTGTCCGGTTGGCTTTTGCCGAGTGCTCACCGTCCTCAATGGTTTCTAATACTACACGAGAGCTCACGGCCTCGCGATTATATTCCTGCAAAAGCTTCATGCAACGATACAGGCACTCGCGTGACGGTTTGTTATCGTGAAATAGGTCTCCGCCCAGGAGAACGAGGTCGACCGCCTCAGAACGCGCAATGGAGAGCACCTCCGCGAACGCCAGGAACGAGTCGTCTCCACGAATCGCATCGCGCTCTTCAAACCCCAGATGATTATCTGTGGTGACCAGGATTCGCAGAGGTGCCACGTCCTGTACCATAAGCGAGGCGCTCCTCCAGACGCCGAAGAAGCACTGTAGAAACCCGATCGAACTGGTTGGGAAATGGCGCGCACTGCGTGCACGCTTAGGTGTTTTCCCTTATATTTTTCTTGATGCTTTCATTCACGTACTTGATCATAAATAAATCAGCACCGAACAAATCTTTGCTTTCGATTCGATATAGGATAGCGTTGCGATGGGTTTCAGGGCACTTGTATCTCTGCCAAGCGAGTTGTGCAGCGTATGCATCGTTTGGGACCTTTCAGGTGTGGCATGCAGGGCAACGTCATGGACACGATGCATCCGTTAGCGGTAGCGTTGCGCTAACGGGACAGTGCATCATGCCTTCTTTCACGTTCCCGTGGCGGGTTCTGTTGCACGGGCTACAAGTTTGCTCGCAATTGCAGTTCCTGGTCAGTCGTTGTTTCCCGCTGGTGCGACGTGCTGGCGCTGCTTTCCGGAATAATAGTGTGCCCGCGACAACGTCGGCCCCAACGACGAATCCCAAGTCGAGGCGTGCGCAGGCCCTGTGGGCGTTTTTGCGCTGTCACAAGTCGCTTCTTCGGTGGGGTGACGGCTTGCGTACAGAAGCCGCGAACACCTGTCCGAAAACTTATACAGCGTTGATGTTCGTCCCAATCAGAGAGACTGAGTCGCATCGCGGAAGTAGGTGTTGTCAGGGCGTTGACGTTGCAACAGTCGTTACGACCAATGCGGAGGCGATCATCGAGGCTGGCGTTGCAGCTGCAAGGGTGAATAAACAATGCTACGACGGATAAATCTTGCAATGTTGTGTCGCTCCGAAACCATAGAGGAACAGCTCGCCAACGACCTGCGCGATCAGATTCGCACTATGAATTGTGAGGTGCTCGCCCAGGAGGAGAATACACCGTCAGTAGAGTTTTCGCACAGATGCAACGTTTGACTGCTTCTGGAGCTCTACCATGACCTCAGGCTGGATTTGAGCCGTGCCCAAGACGGCTGGCAGTCGCTGGGGCGGCAGAAACCTGGATCCCTGCCAATGCAACGAATCCATTCTACATTGCTGTACTTTTCTGAATATTATTAGAAGAAACTAGAACGGGCAATAACGGAGGGCGCTGGCGATCGACGCCCGGGGACGCATCCTCCGACAAGACTGTCTAGACGTTCGTTCAAGCGTGCTGGGCTATCGGTATTGATCGGGGTCAGCGAGGTCGCTCATGTTTGTGCAACAGTTCTTTCTTCATAAACGACCAGGTCGACGAAAGCTGCCTCATGACGTAGGTCACAAGAGCATCTTTTGCTGTTCCATGTCGCAACATAACGCCTGTGCTGCGCGTAACGACTTTGTAGAGCACTACGTTCGTCAGGTGCGAGCGTGGGAGTCCAGACCTTCGCGTGCTGGGTTCTTCAACGGTCGTCAAGTTCCTGCTCCTAGACCAAGAGGAGCCGTCCGAGCGGCCCGACACATCACTTCGAACGCAACGGCTACTGGTCGCCAGATACATGTAGCGCGAGCGCCGTACTTTAGTGAATCGAACCTGTGGGGCGGCGACGGCTGTGCCCAACAGCGAAACCTATATTTGGCGTGGCGGGAGACACTGGAGGCCAGTGAGCTTTGGCGGAGGTCAGAATCGAGCGATGATCTGTACGCGGAGTTCCTTTCCTGGTGGATCCGATTCGAAGAGGCCTACAAGGGGCGTTCATGTGCCGAGCAACAGGCTGGAAGCGAACACAGCGAGCGACAGCGTGCCGCTGGGGACCACACCGATGCAGCTCACGAAGAGTTGGATCCGTATGCCGTGCTTGGAGTTGCCGAGGATGCAACGCTTGAAACCATTCGTGCCGCTTACCGCCTCGAGGTCAAACGATGCCACCCCGATGCGTTGGGAACCGGTGTGAGCGGCACCACGGATCCGGCTGCACTTGCTCGTTTCATAGCAGTTCAGGAGGCCTGGCAGGTTCTGTCGGACTCGGACTTGCGTCGACAGTATGACCTAAGTCGTCGTCTGCAGAAGAAATCTGGATACAGATAAGCAGTCAAAAACCTCGAGCTAGACGGTGCTGCAGGTGGTTGTCTCGAAGTCTCGGAGCAGCAGGTCACTGCCTGAGGAGCCCTGGCTGTAGGAACGAAACGCTGCCCAAAATGTTACCAACGCGCAGTTTACCTTGAGTCGCTGGCGCCGAAGCAGGTAACCTCGAAAGTTGTTCGCTTCACCTAAGTTTTCTGTGTTGCTGTTCGAGATTCAAAATCATGGATGACGCAGTGCCGGTGGCGCGAGGCTCGTCTCCGTTGACCAGGTCTACACGAGTGCTTGCATTGGGCGGCGGCGGCGGAGGCACAGCTTGTTGACCGGTGTCCCGACAAGATCGGCTGCTAATGAGACACGGTTGCGCCGTTCCATCCACTGGCGGACCATGGGTGCTCGCAAGGCAGCGATCCAGCTGATCAGGACGCTCGCGAGCATCTTGCAACCGCCCCTGAATGCTGGTTGCATCACATGCTAGAGCAATGTGCCGAGCGGTATATCGCATGCTCTCACCAGAGACGCACGCGTTATGGTGAGCCTTATCTTGACCATGCGTCGGCACGCTCCGAAGCGTTTCGTAGAGTAAGCGCTTGTCACTGGACATTGCGCAACCAGCACTTGACTGAGCACGGGTCGGGAACGGGATCTTGCGCACAAACTTGGGTCAAGCACACAGCGAACATCATGACGACATCAATACCATACAAGGACGCATGTTGCACAGGATCATGTTCATAGGAAAAAATCTGGAAAGTCGGAACAATCGGGGTTGCGCAAGCTCTGCTGCCTAGCGCACCACGTACACAAGCAGACAGTGAGCGACCTCTTGGTTCCGTGTAGCGCAGCGGAATGCTTGTGCTTGGATGCATCCTAACACGGAGGTATGATGCAGGACAGATTTCCTTGTTTCGGCATTCGCGTCTACGTTCGTTGACGCACGACCATACAAACGACGTGAATCAATCTGTTCTGCAAGTGCGAACGCGACTGGTAATAGGGGCTCTGACCTCAGCTCGTCTGGGGACGCTCGCACTCGCCGCAGTTTTCAGAGCCGTGTATTCCTAAACAGTACAGGCTGAATCTATTCACCGACTCGTCGTACACTCAGAAACACCATATATCGGAATGCCATGATCGTTCACCAGTTGCTGAGGAAGATCGTTCCCAGTGTGTCGATATGGCGCTTGAGCCTTGCCGGATTGCTGAACCGCACCGTACAAGTGTCGTATTCGTGGCGAGAATCCATTGCCTCCTGTTTTGGGCGCTTGGTTTTTTCACCACAAGTCGTTCGCGTTTCAGGCCAATGCACTCACAAAGAATCCAACGATTCGCTGGAAAGTTCGCGTTACAGAAAAATCTTGAGCACTCAAGATGCTCGACTCATTTCCGGACGTTGCTCAAGGCGTTCAAGTCATGGTGCACCACGTGCTTGCGTGCCCGGTTGTTGGTGAAGTCACAGCGCAGCGAACCCGTCACCTGCGACTGCTCGCCATTGGACGTTCGATCCGCTTCTTGTACACTGTTTTTGGTGCACCTGTCCAGGGTTCAAACGCTTCATGTTTGCCAGTTTCAACCTGCACCTGCGCGTATGACACCTGCATGTCATCTGGAACGCATCGATAGATATCGTGGAGAATCGAGTTTCGCATGCACGCACAAATGCACAAATGCACACAAATGCACACAAATGCACACAAATGCACACACAAATGCACAAATGCACACAAATGCACACAAATGCACACAAATGCACACACAAATGCACAAATGCACAAATGCATGCACGAACTCTACGCTCTTGTCGAAGGATCACGAGTGCAACCTTTGCATGCTACAGCATCACGTCAGTTTTCGATGGAGGCGGTTCATTGCTCCGAACGCGTCGCAGCAACATGCTCACCTCTGAACAAACGCAGCATCGACCGGCTACTGCGGATGCGCGAGCACTGCAAAGCAGCTGGCCAGTTGCACGAGGCGAACAACCAGTTCGCTTGTCTGGTCCGCTGCGAACGCTGCCAAAGCCTCTGTAACCGAGAACCATATGGACCAGTCTTGGATGCATGGATGCTCTGTTGCGCAGTGCTCTGCGTCTCTCTGCATCCAAGCAAACACTTCGCCTGATACCGCGAGTCGAAGAAGCGCCGAGCGTTCCGGCTGCTCGCGGATCGCCAGGGCCAGCTGCGCTCGCGCGATACGCACCAGCTCGACAAGATCATCATCCGCGATGGTCATGGGCAGCTTTGCCGTATCAAGGTGCCGCAGCAACGCTAACGCAACGCGCACATCATGACCCATCGCCAGACGCAGACTGATGCCCAGAGCTCGGTGCATCGCGTCTCTGGTTTCCGCGACGTAGACAGCATCTCCCCAGTGCGCCGTTCCCGAACGCAACGCGGCAGGCGAGTTACCGCACCCGGCCTCATCGCTTCGATCATCGATATGCCCGGGCGCTTTGGCGGCTTTCCATCGATCGCAATCATCATGCAATGGTAGAACGGGCCCACCGAAGCACGTGTTCCACCGAAATACACTCCAGTCATCAACAAGCCAGGCGTGCTCGTGATCGAGAAACGGACGGAGCAATTGCTGTGCTGCAAACCAGCTGCAAAACGCCCATTCGACTGCGTCGTGTAGCTTTTGCATCCACAGCACTGAAACGCCGCGTGCACTGCCGCATGGCGCTATCGACGCTGCGGTGCGTGTCAACGGGTCATGGCCGCGCACCATCGAATACAGGATATGGAGCGCTGTAGCACCTAGGATCGGCGGGTTATGCAGTATCGCATCAAAGAAGAGCGTATCCATCGTGGACGGAGCGTGAAGCATCGGTACTGCTGCGCTTTCCGCCCGGAACGTTTCCCATATTCGTTGCATCGGGTGTAGCCAGGTGTCCTGAACGAAGCCCTCGAGGGCGTGCCGCATACGAAGCGCATCGCCCCCGCTCAACGTCCTATCCACATCTGTACCGTATCGAAATGGTGCGCATCTGCGTTGTGAACGGGTCCGTGATCCTTCCAGAAATGTCTGAAAAATTACACGAATGACAAGAAAGGCAACATCGACGGTGCTCAGGCCGGTAGCCAGCAACGCCTCCGCATCAATTCTAGGTACAGGGGTATGCCCTGCATTCGTCGTCATTGTTGTCATATTGTGTACTTGTCGGTTTGCATCGTTAGGAACAAGTGCGCTTGCGAGAGCCGTTTCAATCCAACGGGTTTCAGGTAAAGCGGATTGCCACTTCTCGCGATGCAACATGAGAATGAGAGAGGCGCCCGGGGCTGGCGCAGTGCTCCACCTTATCTCGAAGGTCTCAAGAACCTGATGAAATGTGGGTATTGTGTCAGGTGCCGAAGAGGCGTGCCCAGGGTTTTTGTCCAGGAAGCGTAACGTCCCGTGAACGCGTACCGCAGACGCTTTTGTAAGCGAAGCGTACCAGAGCGCTAGCGCTTCCACGTACTCCGCTTGTCGCCAGAAAAGGATCCAGGAGCGAGGCCAAGCGTCGTTCAGGTGCTCGTGAACGAGTACTTCCCAGCGAATCCAGGCTCGGTTAACTGTGGTGGCCACGATTTCCGCGAGAGCGCGTTTGTCAATGCTGTCCCATGCACAAGGAAGCCATTCGGTTGCAGTGATGAGTTCCCATAGCAGCAAATGAACGCGCTCGAGCCAGCAGGTCAGCGATGGGGGTGTTCGGTGTCCTGTCGCATCGCCGACGGCCTCGAGGCCTGACTGCTTTGCGTCGGAGTGCGCTTCCAAGGTGCTCGGTAAAGAATCCCGCTCTTCCTTCGCATCCTCCAGCGACACCAGGATTGCGTCTATAGTCTGGGAAAGATGCTCTGCCTTGGACATCGACTCGTCGCATGCACCATCATGTGCTCGTTCCGAACATAATATTACTTCTGGTGGAGATGCGGTTTCCATCGGTGCTGCTGTGGCAGCTTCTGGTGCTTGTTTCTCCAAGAGTCCCTGCAGCTGCAGTTGACCTCGTTTTTGCTCAATCATTTTCATGACGTACTCGGGTAGCACGGATCGAAGCCAAGCTCGAGCGGACAGCGCTGGAGAACGCTCGTGCGATTCACGAGTCCCGTCTTTCGAACTTACCGACCGCATTGGCGATACAGCATCTGGAACGTCGTTCTCTGGCCCGAACGGCAGTGCGCTTGGCAGATCGATGGTGGTGGTACGGGCCTGTGCGAACGTCCCGGGGATTACGCTGTCCCCTGGTGTTGCAGTGCGCCCGAACATTTGGTTCACGACCAGGGGCCCTTTCGCTGCCGACGAGGCTGTCTCCTGTGCCCGTGCCTCAAAAGACACTACGGATTCCTGCTCAGACAGCGGGTGTGGTGCCGAGTCTTTTGCTCTTCTAGACAACTTGTGCCAGACGACAAGCCCCCCATCAGGCATCAGCAGCGTACCTCCCGGGAGTAGCCGTGCATCGCGCGGCACCTGCCAGGAGGCCACCCGTCGAACCCAGGGACGAGGTAAACCCGAGCGTCGACGGTTACTAGATCGTTCTGGGGAGGGCGTTTCCGGCTCTCCAAGGGCAAACAGAGATAGCAATCCCCGCTGCGCACTGAGTGTGAGAAATCTTGGCGTTCGACTCGGTACAGCGATGATATCCGCCTGCGTCTTGGTTCCATCGGACCCCTGCAGGCGTTCTGGAGACTCCACTACAACATGCTCTATCCACGCGACATGCACGGCGGGCACCGCTTTATGCAAGTAGATCGGGTAAAGCGCCCTGTCACTTGCATAAAAGACGAGCACCCGTCCAGCTCTGTCGACAGCCAGCAACCAGGAAACACCACCGGCCCGCCGACGATTACTCCATCTCGCACACTGCACCACATGATGCGAACCATTATCGTCAAAGGCGCGCTCCAAACGAAGCGTTTCTCGCTGTGGGACCCATTCCAGAAAGCGTTGCGAATGGTACATCGCACGATGGTGTTCTCGCGGCCGCTGTATAAGCGCTGGATGATACACCAGCGAAAAGTCCGCAGGAGCAGTCTTCAAATCGACCTGCTCTGCACAATCTGTACCTGAGAAATGATGCCCGTGATGTGAGCCTATTCTCATCGACGTATCCAGAGTCTCTGGATCAACAGCACCAGTGGAGGTCCCCGGTGCACCTTGAGAGGACGCTGCTGCCGGCAACTGCTCGTTCTTCGAGAACATAGCTCGTATGCCGGCATCCGGCCCTGGTCCTTGCACTCCCGAGTCCGCTGGACACCGCGTTCGTTGCCCAGTGCTCCCTAGTTGGAGCGCTGCGTTCCGATCCCAGTGCCACTGGTATGGAAGGTTCTTGATCAAGCGCTTCGCCTGCTGTTGCCATTTTTTCGCGAGCTTGTAGGCGGTGGCTGCGGCGCGAGCACCACGACTCGGACATGGAGCAGCCCAGACACCCACTGCAGGAGAGCGACCAGCTGTGATCACGTAAAATCTCGACGCCCCTGCTCCGTCACTTCGAGACTGCTGGCCTTGCTGCACCGTGTCGGGTAGATGAGCGATCCAGTGCGCGCTGATCCAGGTTGATCTAGCCTTTTGCGGTAACGACCATTCGTGAACCCAAGCGGTTGCCGTATCACAGGCGTCCGTCGAATCTGGAACGTCACCCACAGTCGTCACGAGCGCAATGGTATCCAGCACTAGAACGGAGCCGTCGGGATGCGAAACGCTTACGAGACCTTTGGCAGAGGCGTTGAGGGCGCAGCGGTCCTCAGTCCAGGCCGCTGTCTGGCCTTGATCAGCATTCGGGACACGGTGATACGTATCTCGACCCCAGAGGTGAGCTTGCACGCTTGCAACGCCGCCTATAGAGCTGGACGTGCAAGCTTCGTTTGAATGGATCAAGGTAGAGAGCAACGCTCCAGTTTCCAGCACCGGTACTCTGAAGCAAGCTAGTATGCCTTGCTCATAAGCTATCCAGAGCCAGTGCGTTGCAACAGCAGTGGCAGGAGAAGTAGTAGTAGAAATCAAGTCCATTTCTTGCTGCTCATCAACAGACGCTGGTGCCTTTTGCAGCGCTGATGCATCCGCCGTCTGCCCGCTGGGAACAAAGCAAGCATCCCAAACTGGCCTCGGGGCAGCAGCAACAGCAGCAGCAGCAGCAGAACAATCAGCAGCCGTGAACACCCTGCCACTGGAGGAACTCTCCATCACCGACTGCGTCTGTGCTTCACAGGAGGCCCCTGGAGACGAGTGCACATGCAACGGCGCCGCAGATGCGGAAGATACCCTCTTCCCGTGCATGTGCGCTGGTATCTGTTGGTCCCTCGGCGATATCTGGGATACCCGTTGCAAATTCGAAGCATCGGCTTCTTCGAAGGCAGGCTGTTCGAGTAGCCACCATCGGGACGCAGCCGCCGAAGCAATCGACACTGCAACTAGGATTGCGCGCTGATTCCACCTACAGACCATGTAGAGTGTAGATGTTCCAGGCTCGAGCAGCTCTGGTCCCGCCAACACCTCCAGAGATAGATGAAGCTGGGCTGCCTCGTTCGGTTCCCGCTGCGACACGACTGAAGCGCTCCAGGGCAGAATCGGACCCAGTGATGCAGCGGATGATGCCGTCGTTGGATTCAGGATCTGTTGCATCGCTCCGTAAGCATTGTTCGGTATTCTTGATATCGGACGAGTCTGAGGCGGCATAACTGCAAGCGAGCCGGTTTCAGCTTGCGATACGTTTCGTCGCGTCCAAGCTGGAGCAGTTCCTACCTCGCCGTTCTCATCAGCGTATGGACGCAAGGCACCTCGAGGTGACGCGTCCAAGCGCGAAGAATCTGTCTCAGCAGGTCCGCGCAGTTCGCTTGGCAGCGTGCACAGCAAAAAAGGAACAGGATCCGTTTGCCCTTGGCATGGCGTATGCATTCTTTTGCGAGAATGGAGCGTCCACGCGTTTCCGTCCGCTCGAAGGTCGTATTCAATGCGTTTTCCCCACCGGTGGCACGGAATGCAGTCGAACTTGGTGTTCGTCTGGGTTTGCCAATAGTGCCGCGCCCAGCGTTCTGTTGCTTGTCGCACAGGTGGCAATGCGTCCAGCCTGAACCTGGTGGGTACCTCTCCCGAAATAACCGATATAGTGATTCGCTTCTGGGCAAGTCCGAAGCAACCCTGTGAGTTGGCTCGATAAGCCTGCACTGTATAGGCGGGAAACAGGTGTCCATGTAACTTTTTCTGGCGTCGACGTCTTGGAGTCAGGAGGTAACGCGCACACGAGGGCACTCTTTGCGTTTTCTCACGCAAGCAATCACAGCAGTCCACAGCACGCCGGCTTGCCGACGTCTTGCTGCCAGCGATTTACGCTTACAAGGGAGCACCCGCAGAGTTTCTGAGTAAGCAAGCAAGGGTCAACCGAGAAGTCCAGTTCCCAGGTACAACAGTCCACCGCGTTCGCTCAGCAGCAAACTTTGTTGCGCGGCAACTAAGAAATCCTATCGAGTCCTCAAACTTACGGAAACAAAGCAACTTTCACCCCTCGAGATCCAGTGCTTCTTCTAAGCCATACCTTGGTCCTCCTTTGACGGTTGCACGAGGTCTCCAGGGCCCTCTGTACGCAGTAGCAACTCGCCTTGGAGAACATTTCGCGGAACGTACGGCGCGCAGGATTGATGTTCCGCAGGGACCTCTGTGGGGCACTCGCTCCGCCTCTGAGGCGGACAACGTTCCATAGGCCACTGACTGAACGAAATCGCTCGTGGCGGGGGTTGGGCGTCTTGCGTAGGACGTAACCCCGGAGGCGAAGAGGGCCTCAGCGCTAACTGGCTCTTAAGTGGTGCCTCAGGCTTACATGGAGCCTGACGCGTTACAGCCATGGCTGAGCGGCAGCGTTGGTGTCTCCAGCGACGGCACCTGTGTCTCGTTTTACGTCCAGAAGCCGGACAACGCTTACGCGAATACCTGGAGCACCCAGACGTTGTTCCAGACTGGAACGACGTTGAGTTTGTGGCCGAGCACTCGGATACCGACGTTCCGAGATCAAACGCTCGAGCAAAGGCTCCCAACGGTGCACGAGACAGCGTAGCGGCGGTCCCAGAAGCACTGAAAGCGTTATCGTTAACAGACGACGTTGAAGGCCCCGTGGATCCGATCACGCTCGGCGTTTTGCGTGCTCCGTATACCACCCCATGTGGCCATGTGTATTCAGCGCTGGCGATTGTGCGACACCTGCTCGTAACGTTCGAACGAGCTCGCCCAAGGGGCGTCGAAGACAACACTTGTCAGGTTGGAGACGCGCTGCAGTTACTCGCACGGTGCCCCGTATGCACCGACTGGTTCTCTTTTGATGATCTTCGTCCCTATGTTTCCTGGCACAGTCCGACACCGCTAACCCTGCATTCCCGCATCCGAATGCGTCTGTTGTGCCGCCCTCGGGGTTGTGCGTCCCGTATCATGCTACCTCGAGACTGGATCGACACAACAGAGGCCAAACTGTTGTGGTCGGTCGGCGCCAGCACCAAGGCTTCGGAGAAACAGCACGCGCCTGCAGCCATAGCGGATCCCGACCGTACTCAGTGGCATGCTGACCAAACGCAGTCTACGACAATCAAAGCGTTAGCAGATACGTTTTGCCAGCGTATGATGACTACACCGGTAGCGGAGGACGGAGACGAGCAGCGACTTCCCTCGAGGAAAAACGGGCGCTTCTATCGGGTCTTGCTCGGGGAACCTGATTTTGTAGAGGAGCTCTTCGTCAGCCGGGAAGCGGAGTTGCAACAGCATCTAATGGAAGATGAAACGATGGAGCTGGCGCACACGCTGGTGATGCATCGCGAGCGCGCTCGCAGAGCGACCGTGAAGCGAATAACCCAGCAGATAGAGACCGCTTCATGGTCGAAGCAGGAACCCTTCGAACCTTTCCTGGCAAACGAGATCGCTCCATCGCAGTCGAAACGCTTACCGGCTGGTGTGGCCGCTCGGGCAACCGTTGAGGACCCGCTGGACCTTCCACAGCGGCAAGCGATGCCTCCGGCACGCACTGACGCTTGCCCTGCACCCGAGAAAGCGTCGATTGCCGTAGAGTACGTCGGACTGTACCAGATTGCAGATGGTCGACAAGTTTACATGCATCCGCAAAACTATCGAGCACTGCTCCAACAGTACGGATCGGTGGAAAAGCTTCCGCTTTGGATCCAGGGTAGCCTTCTCAGCTGCTATGAATGTCGCACCGAAGAGACGAAGGCGCGCGCCTGGAGAGGCCGCAGCGCCCATGCAAGTTTCCCGAGAGATCCAGAGGCATCCAATTGTCGTCAGTTTCACTTACCCGTACCGCTACCGCCGGGCTGTGTGTACTTTGTATGCAAACTGGCATTCGGAGATACGGAAACACCGCGATGTCGCCGCTATCGTCAGCGAGGAGGTGGAAACGTTCATCCGTCGCACGCATCAGGCGCTGTGCAGCAGCCGCCAGCATTTGCTAGCCGAGAAACCGGTTCAGAAAACCCTTTTAGCACTTCAAGCGCGCATCGTTCGGTGCCTATGTCGAGACAGACGAAGGCACACCGCAACCGACCTGTGCCCAAACCACAAAAAGAGGTATCTCGTGGAGCGGAACATGTTCAAACCCCAAGAGAGCGACAGCGCGGGCAACCGCGTCTACGCAGCTCAGAACCGTCGCTGCGCGAAGTCTTCGAACAAGAGCGTCAGCATATCATCGAAGCGCACGGTGGTGCGCAATTATTCTTCCGTGATCCAAGTCGGGAAGCACTGGATCACACTCGACCCTTTTCGCGAGCAGTTTCTCATCAGCATCCACCGCCGGCTAGCGAGCGGCACGAAATTGCAGAGCGCGCTTCTACCTGGCCTGCGCTGAGCTCGACAATGCTGCCTGCAGTGGAGCAGGCACCACAGTCTACCGGGGAGCAAATCCAAGCATCTAATGTTTCCTACGCCCGCATTGCGCAAGTGCGGGGAGGATACTACCCCACCCTGCGCGACTTGTATGGTCATGCGGAATATGTGCGACCCGCACCAACATCTGCATCCGAGAGCAAAGATAACCACAAGCCGAACTAGTTCGGAGGCAATCCCTTGGAACGAGTCCAAATCTCTGGAAGCGCTCCGCATTCGGTGCGCTGTGGCTCGATGCAGCGCTCCAGTGTCGCACCAAATCTTGCATCTATCTTTAGAGACATAGACGCATCGGGTACAGTGCCTGGATCAATATTCTATGGTTTCGCTGCGTTGGTCAGCACGCAAGCGCTTTCGATACCGAATGCGGAAGCAATGATCTGGCCCTAGGCGGAACGCTTCGGTTCCCGAAACATTCGCCTCCTGGGATGCGCAGCTGGAAATCATTCAACGCTACGCCCCGCTGCTTCATACGCCTCGCGATGAAGCACTTGAGCAGTGCATCAGACTTGGCGGTCGGTTACAGCCCTAACTGCGGATCCGGAGGCAGATCTCCTGCTCACAGCTGCGTCTGCGGTGGTTGGTCTCGGTCACCAGCTCCGCGTAGACACTGACCATACGGTCTGGTTTGGCCCCAGCAATGTGCTGCGCTAGTGTGCCTGCTCAGTTTCTGCGTTCGCGGAAAAATCACAGAGTCGAGGTCGTGTCCACAGGTACCAAGCAACACCGAAGAACGGTACCCATCGGGCTACGCCCAACATACGTGTTCCCTTCTGACTCTGTGGGTTTAAGCCTCGTCGACGCATATCGTCGGGCACCAGCTCAGCCTGGAACAGCGCAAAGACCAGCATATCAATTGGAAAGGACACTGCTAGACGATCTTTCTGTAGAAATGCCTGCCAATAGAGCTGGAAACGCTCTAGCGTAAATGGTGGTGCCGCTGGGTACTCTGGACGACCCGCGAACCCCCAGAGCATTGCAAACAAGGCCACAACGCAGAGGATCAGGGGTAAGCCGCGGGACTCGGCTATCCGCAGCAGCATATCAGCTTCGCTGTGCCTCGCTGCTACCGTTTTTTTCGTAGATGTGAATGGTCGCAGCGAATGCTCTGATGAATCCGTGTCTACGATGGTTGCAAGGCTGCTGGGGTTCTGGCGCAGCACCAGGTACGGCAAGTAGAAGACATTGGTGAGCAGTGCGGAGCCTACCAGGAAGACCCACATGGGCAGTATTTGTTTTTGTACTTGCTTTTGAGCGGTGCGGCAATGCCGGCTAATGTCATCGCTGAGAAAGCCGATAAAGAGTAACGCCCAGCATACGACAATCTGGAAGGTGCTCTCCAGAACCGGGTGCAAAACTGGGGCCTGGCTAGGACTTAAAAGCGGAAGGATGAAAAAAAAGTTCATAGATAGGTCCAGAGCCTCACGAATGGTCTCGCTGTCGATACGGAAAACACTAGACCCCGGTAAAAGGTCTGAACAGAGCACGACACCCACGTACACGAGCCAGCAGACAAAGATTAAGGCCTTGCGGTGCGTCGGCTTTGCCTGCTTCATCACTAGCTGGTGTAGGCGACTTGTTGTCGCGCTCGCTGTTCGTTTCAGAGCATAGACGGCAAAGGGTTTTCCCTGGGAAAACAAACGATGCGCGCAGTTGATGAACGGGAAAGCAACGGTGAGCTTTGCGTGGACGCTCCCGCGTCTCGAGGCAGCACTGCACACGACGCTGCGGTTGCGCGAGCTCAAGCACAATGATAGCGTCCTCCGAGTAACGTGACTGCAACCTGAGCCCAAAAACAACAGCATTCAGAGGACTTGAGTAATCTAGTTCCGTCGTGTTCCCCGTCACCTCCGCGAGACCAGCCCGGTGAGCGCACCGTACCCGCACCAAGACCAGTCATAGCCGCGGTCATGGTTATATGGACTTGTCGGGGCTGGTTGCATCCGATGCAGCGCTATTGGAAAGCAGCCCCCAAACATAGCGGTGTCATCGACTGGTCCAACTTGCATGTGAAGCGATCGCTCCTGTTGCCCTAAAATAAAGTCTTTCAGCCGATTAACCTTCATGGTAGAAAAACGGAACTGGTCGTCTAGTTCGGGCGTACACGCGAAAGTTTAGGCACTTCCATGATCATCATATATACCAGTCTTGACGAATTTTTCTGTGACTAGTGCCTTGTCTCTCCGTTGATCTGTAGCTTTAAGTACGCCGATCTTTCCTCTCCCTCTGGCTGCGTTTCCAGCAGCAGAAGCATGTGTTGATGACAGCGTTCGAGTCCCGATTTCTCCGCTTCTGCTTGTAGGCGACGCATTTCGTGCACAGGCGGTCGTTGCGATCTGAGCTTCGTATACCATATTCTTTTTCTCGTGTATGCACAGCCTCGGTGGGTCCATCGCAGCTGCGAAACTTGACAGCGGTACGTTGTATCCATCCGTCCGCCATAGGTTTTCGTCCGCCGACGGTCGTCCTGTGCCGCAAAAGCATTCGCTGCATCGCTCGGTTCATGCCCTTGACAAGCATAGAAGGCTCCCTCGATGCCCGTCTCCGTACCCAGCGATGATGATGTGCTTTGTATGAAAGATCCGCACGGTGAGTACGCTGTACGCCGCGTATGGCAGCGCATGCTGTTCCAGTCGATGTGCGATTTCTGGACCGCTATGTTAGCCATGATGATGAGACAAGCACCGGAGGTGAAATCCAGGTATGAAAAGAGATCGAGAAGTTCCGAGTCTACGACCCTATTCTGTGTCAATAGAGGAAACGTTAGCGTATATGATCGTGTACCATGAAGCGTGACACGCTGGTGAGGCATGCGCGTTTGCGGATGCGCACAGAGCGAGGACGATTCTCGTTTCGCATGAAATAGATAACTCGGCAAGTTCAGCGAGCGTTCGTTATGAGCATATGCAAAAGTCATCAAGGGACGACGTCGTGTGCAGTTCCTTGATCATCAAGCAGTGCGCATTGCATTGCGTACAGGCTGCCCCGAAACAAAAACAGATAGAGAACTTGAAGAAACTGTGATTCGAGCATGCGACACGTAAGTAAATCAGAGGTGTACTGGCTTGTACGTATGAAGCGTATCACGACATCGTTTATTTTATCGACCTGGTTCGAGGATGGTGCGAAGCATCCTGATGCCCATGACGTAACGAATTCAAGCGACTAGAACGAAAAAAGAGTCGTTTAGAAACCCCAACGGAGAAATCCAGAATAACGTATGCATCCATAAGCCCTAATTGCTGCACTTGGAGTATCGATGCTGTAAGTGTAAGAATAAGTTCGGAAGAGAATTGCAAGGCGCGTACAGAGCGACCGGTTCCGTGCTCCATTCCAATCTGAGGAAGGCCAGGAACACCACGTCAGGGACGTGGCGACTTGTACGCGTGACTGTCGACAGTTCTCACTGGGTGCCACAGGAACTGCGCGAATCAGTCCAGGAACTGTACGTGTTTTCGTTTCGCTGGGGCATAGCAGGGCCGGCGTGGATAGCGCACCACGCTCGCTTCCATAGCAGGAACGGAGGCGAGCATGGGTCTCCTGAGCGTTATTCGCAAGCAGAAACGCCGTGATCGAGAAGTCCGCGTTCTCGTGCTCGGTCTCGATAACGCTGGTAAGACCACCATAGTGCGAAGGCTGCTTGGAGACGACGAAGCTGCCGTGAGACGAACAGCGCCCACTGAAGGTTTTTGTATTCGAACACTCGTACTGAAAGGTGGGTATCGTTTCCACTTTTGGGATATCGGTGGTCAGCGGGCGCTCCGATCCTACTGGCGAAACTATTTTGAGCGGACGGATGCGATTATCTGGGTAGTCGACGCAACGACGCCGCATCGAATTAAGGGAGAAGCTGCTCAGGAGCTAGCCGCCCTGCTGTCGGAGCCGAGTCTGTACCAGGTGCCTCTCTTAATCATCGCAAATAAGATGGACTTGCTAGCCGCGAAACCTGTCTCATCGGTGCGCAAAGCGCTTGGCATCGATGCGTTCTGTGTTGCAGAAGCAGCAGCAACAACAGCAACTCCGACGAGCCGAAGAACCCCGTTAGAGGCGACTCAGCAGACCGCCTCTGACACGATGGCTTCGACATGGGCACAGGCTTGGCCTGCTGATGAACTCAGCCAACTGGATGGACGACGACCCATCCATGTCATGCCATGTAGTGCCTACACTGGCGAGGGACTGTCGAATGCCCTGGATTGGCTTGCTCAGCAGGCTATCCAGCGCCTGTATCGTTTCGATACCAGAGGCGATTTACGATCATCACCGTCATGTGTTCTTTCCGAGCAGCAGCATTCGGTGGCGCTCTAAGAAAGACGCGCATAGCGACAGCGCTGGAATCTGTACGTGCAGATCCTGACGATTACCTCCGAGGTATGCTGTAGTAGAGTTTGCAGTTGTACTTCGTAATTCGACCCACATTATCCCCAAAGCTCGGAAACTTGCACTGTAGATCGCAAATGCGTTGCATGTGAGCGTGAGCAGTAGGATGCACACCAGAAAGTTTCAGGTGCAACTCGACGGTAACCAGAGGACCCGGTCAGTTGCCTGAATCTACCGTCTCGCAGCATGCCTTGTCCAGGGAAGACTAAGTGTTTCGATGGGAGCTGCATCGGAAAGCAACCTTGGCGCCCTTGTTGCGCAGTAAACATGTATCAGAGACTGCTGTCGAGGGTAGCGCGGAGAGGGCACCCGCTTCGCGTGGCCGTGTCCGAGACCTGCGTTGGTTTAGAATGGATGAATGAACTGCCCGTCCTACTCCTGCCTTTCAGTTGTGTTTCAAATGTTTTACAGGCTTACAGAGTCAGTATTCGAGGTGCAGGAATAAAGGCTGAAGGACTCAGATGCAGGTTTGGGACTCTCGAGCGTAGTTTTGGGGTAGTTCCTTCAACGCTTTCATGCTAGTTTTCGTTACATCTTTGGAATTAAGATAACTCTCGCCGCGCTCGTCCAAGGTCTCGTGGAGTAACCGGAATCATTACAGAAACGATACGTACAAGCCTCCATTCGTTTCCTTTCCTCACGTTCACCTCGCTCAAACCACGGATTCTTCAGGTTTCCGATGTTTGTTGTTCAAGGCACCTCCTGGAAGCAGAAATTCGCGCCACTAGATTGACCACGGACGAGACTCGACCTCGTACCAGGACAACGTGTTCAAATGCAGATGCCGGAAGATCACTGAGCCTGTCACGCCGAATACTCTATTCCCTTCGAAAGAGAAATCCCGATTTCTTTTGTGGCCAAGGAAGAAACAGCATTCTACAACGGCATGACATCTCTCATGGGGTATGCCCCGAGAGGCTCCCGTCGTTTCTTTTGGCATAGATCGTGGTCGTGGATTCGGAATGGGGTCATCATAAATATCGCGCCCAATGAAATGTAGGTCATCGCTTGGCAAGCAGAGAACATAGATGCGTGAGGATTCCTCGACTTTTTCTGCAACCTGGATTCGCCTTTCAGTACTCTATTACTCATGAACAACATCACGTTCCGCCAGTCCTCCATCAAATGGAAAACCATGCGCTTACCTGTGCAGCAGACGCAGTAGTCAACGACGGGATCATCCAGAAGAAGCTCGTACTCGTAGAGTGCGTCATCTGATGCGGAAACGGAGCTGTGCATCAAGCGGAGTATTTTGTACCCAACAAGGACATGGACCATGCCATGGAGCAATCGTTCGAACACCATAGCGCGGTGCTCGGCGGATTCGGTTTCACAGGCATGCGACAGCCCCTGAACACTGTCGGAGGTCGCCGCTTCGAAAGGTGCATCGACGCTGAGTACGAGCAAGAAGATGAACACGGCAAGCGAGGTGTAGATCGCAACTTCCGTTTGTCCCTGAAGTACGTCAACAATATCCAGAAGCGGCCACACCGATACATGAAAGCTACCATCAACAAGCTTCGCATGCTCACAACGGAGCAGGAGGTAATGGAGAGACCGGCGCTCTGAATACCAGAGATAAACATGAGATAAAGGAAGCAGCAGCTACAGAGAAAGCCCACAGAGGCTGGTACCGACGATCATCGAAAGCACCCCATTTTTCGAAAATACACTCCAGTTTGTGGCCCTGTACCATCTCACTCCAGCATGAGCGTTCGACGATGACGCCTCCAACACCTGGAATACCCGGATGTGCGGGTATCCTGCCAACCGCAGTCGCGCATGAAAAACTTGTTCATGGGATAGGGATCTGTGTCTGGTACCAGACTCGACTGAGGCGTGGAGACTCATTTTGATACTTGACGAGTATCGCAAAATGGAATTTGGAGGCCTTGGTCTCTGAAACAAGCGCACTCGCGTCGACAAAAACCCAAAAGTCTTATTTTGGAGCGGGAAGGCTGTTTCAACGCAGCACGCTCAACCCGTACTGTCTGGCGTCACGTTCGGTCGTGCCAGGCTTCCAGCACGGAACACACAAGCCCCCAAAACTTCTGTTGCGTTCTGTTTTCTGATTATCTGTTCGTGTTTATCGCTAGCGGTGCAAGCAGGGTTTTCTCACTGGTTGTGTTTACGTTTTGAGGCTGCTTTTACCTCGCCCTGTACCAAGGAAAGAGTCTTTTCTAGTGGTGCGGCGCGCTTCCGCCTCACGAGTGCTACGCTGGTCTCGGGGACAACGAAAGCGCAGGCTCCGGTACCTCTGTAAATTGCTCACAAGCCGGTACCGTGCTCCATCAACGGAGGCTCTAGGCACCGAGTAGTTCCGGGAGTGCCCGAGAAGGCGCCCGGTCTTGCGTGAGCTCTGCTGATCGAAAGGCAACGCTCTCGACTCCCTTTGGCAGGTTGACAGCGGTATCAAACCAGAGCAATCGGTATTCAGAGGCTCTGTCCAAGTTCTAAGCTTCGCCCTGCAAACAAGATGGCAGAGCGCAGCGTGCAAGAAGCGCTCGAAGACATCTTCGGTTCCGACGAAGAAAACGAGCAAGTTACCGCACCATCGGGGACTGTCGATGAGCAGACCACCACCTTGGATGTTGCAGCGAGCAGGGGTCTGCATGATCACCTTAGCAAGCAGCCTAGCGATACGCACGAGCCGAGCGTACCCCAGGTTGACGCTTCTGGGGATACTGCATCCCGCACCGAAGACTTCATCGACGTCTCTGCTGCCGATCCGGAGCTGCTCCGTGAGGACCCCGATGACGTGATTCGAACCGAGGGTGGATGGTCATCCCGCTCTGCAAGTGAGGACGAGGATCAGTTGAGCGATGAGGGTGCTCGCCATCCATTGACCGCATTCGATCGCACCATGCGGCAGATCCAGTCTCGTAGGCAAAGAAAGCAAATCACCAACCGGGAAAGTGAAAGGGATGCAGAACGAATCCTGGAAAAGATGCGCTCTGCTTACGATGCGGATCTCATTATGGCGAGGTTGGGCCGCCCAGCGCTCGCAAAACTTCGCCTTTTGCCGGAAGTGGATACTGAGCTGCGGCGGAAAGAGATCCGAACAACACTCATCCGCCGCGGGCTCTTTGAGGTGCTTCGACGCTGGTTGGATCCGTTGCCAAACGGGGCGCTACCCTCGATTGACGTCCGCTCAACATTGATGGATATTCTGCTTACGTTTCAGACGAGAGTGAGCGATTCAGAGGATGAACTCGAGGAAGAAGAGACCGCAACCGAGTTGCAGCGCTCTTCGGCACGACGTGCAGGAACCAGAGCGTGGGAGCGCGCGCTCCTGAACTCCGGCCTCGGGCGTTGTATTCACTACTACAAGCTATATGATCCAGACCCCGCTTGTCAGCTCAAAGCAGAGCGTCTGGTGATGCGCTGGGCAGCTGCAGTGCTGCACTCCGATACAAACTATCGCAACGCCTTGCATAAGCGTTACGAAATGGTGCCGGCTCGGAGCGGCTCGCAAGCGCAACGTCGAGAAACACCGAATAGAGCCTCTGGTGCAACTGACTTGCCGGCAAAGCACGAAACTGCGAGCAACGCTCCAGGTTTACCGGCCACCGCGACGCCGGATCATTTCACAAACCCGATGAAGTCAAGCGCACCTGCGGTGTTGGCCGCGGCGCTTCCCGAACGTCCATCAGGCGACTGGAAGCGGATCCCACAGGTTGGAGAGTTACCTGCTGTTCCCCGGATGCGCTCCGTTCGAGAGAAACAAATGAGCAAACACTTGAAACGGATTCGCGATACGGTTCAGATGAGCGGAGTCGAGCGCGGGGTCTCGACAACGAGGTAGCATTCGGAACACGCTGCTCTAAACGGTCTCTATGTGTTGGCCATCTGCGAGAATGTGCATGAAAGTGCCTCAGTCTCCTGACACGCTTCTAGAGATGCCAGGTGAAGGTAGCGCACGCTGTTTCTGTAGGAGAAACGACAAGGCGCTGCATTGCATTCGCTGGACCTCGTGGAATACCTGCAGCCTGGAAGCCTGGGGCGAGGCTCCCCGAGCATGCGGCTTCGTATGCTGTGGGCAACGTCTCAGAGGACCTGATTCGTTCCTCTATATCAGTTTGAGATGAAAATGGACCGATGACCTGCTCGCGCTGTCCCGACTATTTGAGTTTTTTCCTGACCTTTTTCTGTAGATGCAGCGTTGGCATTCACAGTGTGGCGATAACGATTTATGGATATATAGGCAGGTTTTGGATCCACAGTCTTCATTACCGAGCGGGTTCTTCGACGCCATGCTACTGGAATTCGTCTCTTCATGAAAATCAAGAATATCCTGCACACCCTCGGATAAGCGTGTCTAAAATAACTGGAACCATCGCTCGGTTCGTACCTATATGTCTTCACGTTTCTTCATTCTTTACCTTACGCAAGCGCAAAGCAGGTGTTCTTCAACTGTGCTAGCTTTGTATTTCTATGCAACATACGGGTGCAGCAATTCGTTCCGTTGGATTGACGAAGAAAAAGGCTCGAGGCCAACGCTTTCCGACCTGTTCACAAGTTCGTGTCGAAAGCTCTCAGAGGATTTCACGATACGAAGTTATAGATTCCGTTCGAGACAACAATCCCTCTCTGTTTCCAGTCCTTGACGGATCTGTACTGAACAGCAGCAGCAGCAGCTCCATATCTGACACGCAAAATGCTTCCAGCAGCTGCCGTCTCTTCGGTGTTCATGAAAAATCGCTGCAGACACTAGTCATTGGAACGATCGTTTCCAGTGGATTGCATGGCAGAGCTTTCTGTAAAGTGGGCGTGGATGGATCGAATTTTCTCGACTTGCTCTCCATCTTGGGTTTTTTTCGAGAGCCTGTTTCAAGCCGGATCAATACCGCGTTCCATAAACCCTCTATAGAATAGAACAGCATGCGTTTAGGCGTGCAGCGGATAGCATTCTTGCCAGGATATCGCCCAGGAGATGCCCGTGATCCTACTGGACAAAACCAGACCGGTAAAGGGAAGCTTGCATCGTGCGAAGCCTTCTGTACCCGTCAAGGGTATGCATCAAGCGATGAGGCAAGCGTTCACTTGCCACAGAGCCGATTGTGGACGTAGACATACGGGAACACCTGATCATATTCAAACGCGATCACTGCGACGAGTCCACCGAGGCAGGACACAAAACTGATGAGCATGGGAAACGAAAGGAGAATCGCAACTTTTGCTCGAGCATGACCAGCGTGAAAAGCATCCAGAAGCGCAGCAATTGGGACTTTAAATTTGCCATCAACATCGTTCTGCTGCTGACAATGTAGCTGGAGTGGCAAAAGAAACGGAAGTATTGAAAATTGGAAATGACATAGGAGAAAAGGAAGCTGTCGCGGAAAAACCCCGCAAAGGCTGATTTCGATGACACTCGGAAGACACCACAATTTGGGTGCGTACGCACGAGTTGACCAGTAGGACCCGCACCTTTCTCGCGTGGCATGGATGCAACCTGCATCAAAATGAGCAACGTGAAATTCGCCCTCGGAACGTTGGTGGATGCCCACATGCACCTGTTCCGCGCGCTGTGGAATGCTGGACGAAGGCAGCATCGGCAATGCAGTATCGTTTCGTAGCTGCGCCTCGAAACCGTACAATCTATTCCATGGATGCAGAATGCTTTATGTCCGAGTGTTCTGAGAATCAGTTCCAACGTCGGGGCTCTTCCAACAGATACCATCCCCGCTGCAGAGCGGCTCCAGCTGCTGTATGGGCGCACGTTGCGGGCTGCAGCCGGCATGTCGCTCTTGAACCCCGTCGCGGATATGCTCACTGGGGTACAGACACCAAGTCGGGCGGTTTGACAGGCAAATCGCCAGCTGCTGGCTCCGATTCGCCCTCCGGACGCCAGTCATGCTTCGTATAGACCTCCTCAAGGAGCGTTCTGCAGGGAATATTTGCCTGCAGTCGCATACAAGTCAAGAACGCTCCGCTCAAACGACGATGGAGGGAATAGGCCTCACGCGGAGGCGGACACAATCGATGCTGCAACATAACCTGCCCGAAACGTGCCGCCCGCACTGCAATATTACTAGAGGCAAATTCGTAACTCTTGGCAAAGGCAGCAGAGAAGGGCTCTCCAACCACGAATGCGGCCTCACAATGGGCGTCCAGCATAAGCCTGGACTCTTCTCCGGTGAGAAATCCAAGCTGCTGAGACCACTCAAGGATGCCGGCGCGGTCACGATTCGCACAGGCCATCACGAGGTGCAAGTACGCGTCGACGAACGCTTTCGGATAGGAACGCGCTGCACCAAAGTCCAAAAGGTGAAGCGTATCTGATTCGATTTCGTAGAGGAAATTGCTGAAATTGGGATCCGTTTGCATGAATCTTTTCTCAAATAGCTCATGCAAAGTAAGGCGAAGCATGCGCACCGCTAGTTTGTTTCTCTGTGCCGCAGGCACGCCGAGGCTAACGAGTCGATCAAGCGGCTCGCCGTCTACCCATTCAGTGGTAAGGACGTTCCTTGTCGAGAGCGACGCAAGTACTCTCGGTATGTGCACGTGGCCCTGGTCGAATCCCTGAAAGAGCGCAGCAAAGCGTACTTGATTAGCTGCTTCAAGCTCATAGTCGCATTCGCAGAGCAACTCCTCACGTGCTACGCGAATAGCCTCGTCGAGGTAGAGACCTCTGGGGATCAAATTCGTGTAAGTAAGAAGACGCTTCAGATTCTTCAGGTCCGACTCTATTGAAGCTGCAACTCCGGGGTACTGGACTTTGACGGCAATGGGTCGCTCATGATTCTGCTCTCTAACGGAAGCACGATGTACCTGGCCGATGCTTGCCGCTGCAACCGGTTCAAAATTGAAGGAGTGAACGCGCTGTTGCCAGTCGGGTCCCCATTCTTGCCGCAAAACTCGCTCCAGCTGACGTCGCGGCATGAAATCTGCACCCTGACGGGCCCGTTCCAGTGCTTGCAACAGAATTGGAGGCACGGTTCGCTCATCCTGCATGGAGAGCATCTGTCCCAGTTTGAGGGCGGCGCCCCGCATACGGCAGAGTGTTCGAGCTATGCGGTCGGCATTCTCCGGAGACAGGTATCGCTCCAGTCCAGAGCGTTCTTTGGTAGGAGCTGCACTCAGCAGGGAGCTCTTGGCTGCGTTCCACACAATGCCGAGCGCTAAGTTTCCGAACCCGAACATCCGTTCCACAGTCGTTGCTGGGACGCGACGCGCTTCTCCAACCGAGCGTCTCGGGGCCGAATTTCTCACGTCGCGCTCGGTGAATGCATTTGTTGTTTGCTCCTCCTCCTGGCCGACACGATGATGCACAGTCTGTACAGCAGGGTCTGGTGTGGTATCGTAGGAGCTGCCTCTGCGTGATCGCAGCTCGGGTCCAACATCATTCTCACTTATCGTCGATGCATTTGCTTCTCTCGCCAGTGGTGGCGGGCGACTGCTATGCTCCAAGTTGGCAGGTGCCGCGTTTTCGTTGCTAGGAGTCACCGCATCCCCTGTGTTGTAAGGTCTCCCAGTGACCAGGGTTCCTGGCAATGCACTCGATTCTCGTCCCGTTGCTGCCACGTTCGCGTACTGTGCAGGCTGCTGCAAGTTTCGAACGACTTCCGAAGCAGCTGCATCCGCTTCCCTCGCCGTGACAGCGGCCTCCTGTAGTGTACTTGTGCGCTGCGTTCGTGCTCCAGCAGTTGCAAGCGAACCTTTTGGTTGCTGTATTGCTTGCTTCCCCGAAACAGCAAGTACGACCTCAGTTGACCAGTCTCTTACTCGGCGAGCGAGCCCATGCTGCGTCAGAGCTAAGCTTCCTCCTACAGGTGCTGCACTCGAGACAGCAACTCCGACTTGCGGTATGCTTTCCGCTCGGAACGCCAACCAGACCGAGCGCACACCTTGAGCGATTATCGCCCAATCGGCTAAACGAAAAAGCGTGCTTTGATCCGGAGCCACGGGTACTTTCATAAAGCGCTAGCGTCTTCGTCAACGATCCTCATACAGTTGTTGAGATAAGGTGTCTCCGCAGCAACAATCAATGAAAACGTGTGTCGTTATACTAAGCGATTCCGTTCACGACCAGGTGAATCGATGAGGCCTAGGGCGGCGTTTCTGCGACACGATCAGAAATCCCGCAACAGCAACTGCTAAAGTGCGTTCGTATCGTTCGGGGTACTTTCGTGTAAACGCATCTTTTACACGGAAACGTATCGGGATTCTCGTTCCAAGGTACTAAGTGAATGGTCTACAGCATAGATAAAAACCTAAAAATGGAAAGTCGATCAAGCACCGAAGGAAATCTGCAACGCGATCGCTCCTAAATGCCTGTACCGGTCTAGTGGATACACCAGCTGCACCCTTGCAAACATCCCGCAGATGCTCGCTAGTCCGTGGGGTTGGCGTCTTCGGTAGCGTCGGCTGCTC
>Ga0080006_1145443_pt1 | contig 58922 bp, 36 predicted proteins | sample RS3BMetagenome_FD_69209 | JGI IMG/M metagenome (GOLD analysis project Ga0080006, IMG submission 69209) | Ferric oxide microbial mat and aquatic microbial communities from Rainbow Spring, Yellowstone National Park, USA - RS3B (SPADES... ...
ACAAGGCACTGTTGTTATGCGCTGTTACGGCCAGCCCCGCCAGAACACTGGTGTTCATGGCGATGTATTGCGTTTGGCCGATCTGCGTCCAGGTGGTTCCATCACTGCTGTAATAAGCACTGAAGTTGTTGCCCACCCGCATGAGTTTGACCCACACCGGCGCGGTGACGCCGACAACAGTGGCCGATGAACATGATGCAAATGCCTGGTCTCGCCACTGGAAATCCAGGCCCGCACCGGGTGTAACAATCACATCGGCAAAAGCGGAGGCGGGATCGCCGGTGTTGCGGAACATCACGCCCGCTTTGGCCGAGGGATTGGTATCGGTCTGGCTGTTGACCTGGGCGATGATCTGCCCGTCGCCGGTGAAGCTTTCACTGGCGAAGTTGAACTGATCGCTGTAACCCCATATATCGGCCCCGCCGCCGTTGACCGTCCACACGCCGGTTGAGGAATCATAGCTGGCTCCGCCCAGCAAGCCCGGAGAACCGATGTCGGCATCGCTCCATCCCGTGGGCAGTGATGGATCAGTGATGGCCACATTACGGAATGTGGCGGTGCCTACGGCGCTGTTGTTGTGCGCTGTCACTGCCATGCCCGCCAAGGCTGTGGGGCCGATGTCCACGGTCTGCGAACCGCCGATCTGTGTCCAAGTGGTGCCATCCGTGCTGTAATAGGCGCTGAATTTGTCGCCCAATCGTGTAAGCTTTATCCATACTGGGGCAGTGATGGCGGTAACGTTGGTTGATGCACACGCGCCCGATGCCGCCGCGCGCCACTGGAAATCCAGGCCCGATGAAGGAGTGACCACCACGTCGGCGAAGGCCGATCCGGGGTCACTGCTGTTGCGGAACATCACCCCCGCTTTGGCTGTGGGGCTCGTATCCGTCTGGCTGGCAATCTGGGCGGTGATAGAACCACTGCCCGTGAAGCTTTCACTGACGAAGTTAAATTGATCGCTTGTGTTCCAGATGTCTGATCCGCCGCCGTTGACGGTCCAGTTGCCGGTGCCGGGATCGTAGGTGGTGCTGCCCGCGATGCCGGGTGCGCCGATGTCCTGATCGGTGAAGTTTGCGGGTGTGGCCGAGAAGCTGTTGAAGTTGACCGTCTGGCTTTGTGAAGGATTGCCTGAGGCTACCGCCAGCCCGGCAAGGTTGGTGCTTTGTGTAAAGGTGATATTGATCGGCGCGGCGTTGATCGCCGTCCAATTCACACCGTCGGTGCTGTACAGTCCGGTGAAGGAATCGGTATTGCCGCTTTGCGTTTCGGAAAGCCTGACCCAGGCCGGGTTAATCGCGCCTGATGTGGTAGTGACAATGACGCTGCTTCCGGCACCGTTGCGGTATTCCAGGCTGATCGTACGGTTGGGATTCTCCATCACGGCCGCGAAGTCACTGCTGGCGGCGCTGGTATCCCGGATCATCACGCCAGCCTGGGCGTTGGCACCCGTATCGGCCACAGTCCCGACGTCCGCGGTCAGAGCGCCGGAGCCGCTCCAGTTTTCCGCAGTATAGCTGAAGTGATCCGCGTGCCCATTGATCCCGGCGCCTGCGCCGGTGGCCTGCCATTGATTGTTGGCCGAGACATAAATCGCCGAGTCCGCCATCGCCGAGGAACCGATATTGATGGTGGAGAACGGGGTGGGCAACGCACTGAGCATCAGACGTGGCTCAAGAATTTCGAACATCGGCCCCTGCCGCTCGGGCCGACGCAGTCGTTTCCGGCTAATGCGCACTTCGCGCATTGCCGAAAGCGTCGAACCTACCACATCCGAATGCAGATTGCGGAGGTTCTGTGCCAACCACGGAAAATATCCGCGGCGGAGGCGGCCGAGAACTTTACGGGCCGTTTTACCACGCGATTTGGATTTAGCCTGAACCATGACGCACGTACCTTTCCGATCTTGGAGCTTAAATGAACCCCACAGGGGATTCAGTAAAAGGCGTAGCAATCACACAAAGTCAGTCTTCGGCTCTCACCCCCGGAACCGGCTCTCAAGAGCTCGGAAATGTCCCATCGGTCAGAGCTCGTTTCCCCGGTCGATGGAATTGATTTTTAAGTTTATATCAAGGCCGATAATCGCGTGTCAAGGAAAAAATGGAAATAAATTATATTTTTAATTATTTGTTTGCATTTTGTTTATTAACTTCCCATGGCAAGCTGGCGGCGGATAGAACCGTCTCCATGGCAACGCATACACGGATCGTTTCTCGGAATTCACTGAGGGTCAGGGGGCCTCGCGGGACTGGCTGCGGTCGGCCAACTGGGAGAGCATTTGCCGCTGACTGGCGCTGACGGGCAGAGACTCCATTGTTTTCTCGCTCCGGGATGTGATGCCCGGCATGCCCAATCGCGCAAAGCGCTCCAGCCAGTCCCAGACCGCCGATGTGCTCGCACCGAGTTCACGGCTAATGTGTCGCTGGCTCTTGCCTTCGGCGGACAGCAGTACTGCACGGGCTCTCCGGGCCATGATTTGATCCGCTGGATCGTCGCTTTCACCGGCCTTGACCAGTTGCTTTAATTCCATGATCTGGCGGGCGCTCACGGCGGATACTTGCGTGCGCCGCATATCGGTGAGGCCCCGCACTCCCCAACAGGCGAACTGGCCTCGCCATCGCGATACAGTCTGCGCATCAATCTTGAGTTCGCGCGCAATATCGCTGGTGCGCTTGCCTGCGGCCGCCAAGAGTATAATCCGGGCCCGCCGGGCAATACTTTGCGCTTGGGTATCCCCATCTTCGCCGGCCTCAACGAATCGGTGCAATTCAGCGCTTTGCTCGGGGCTTACGGGCAACGCGGTAACTCCTGGCCGCGTGACATGTGGCAGCGTGTTGCGCTGCGGCGTGATACCGGACAGACCCAGGCGGGCAAAAGCCCAGCGCCACCTCCAGACAGAGTTTAAACTTATTCCCATATCCCGGGCGGTTTGGAACTGCGATTTGCCCTCCGCCGCCAGCAACACAATCCTGGCCCGTTGCGCCAACTTCCGGGCTTGGTCATCTCCGCCACGGGCGGCTTTGACCATCTGTATTAATGTGGCCCGCTGCGCCGGGCTTACCGGTAACGGCGGAGAAGCGCTTCGCCGATACTGGACGATACCCTCGAGTCCTTGGCGGGCGAAACGTTCCCGCCAGAACGCCACCGTACTTCCGCTCCGCGCACCGGTCTGGCGCATAATTTGTCCGATGGATTTCCCCTCGGCCGCCAGCAGAATAATTCCGGCCCGCACGGCGAGTTCCCGGTCGATTTGATTATTCCCCTGCCGGCCGGCCTGAATCAAGCGCTGCAGTGTGCGCCTCTGTGTCGCGGTGACCTGCAATACCGGTGCATCGGTTTTGTCCTGCGCGATTCCCTCCACTCCCAAGTGGGCAAAACGCTGGAACCATGTGGCCGCGAAAATGGGAGCCACAGAAAGTGCCCGGCATATTTCGGTGATGGCTTGGCCGTCCGCCGCACGCAAGATGGCCTCGGCCCGCCGGCCGATATTCCGTGCGGATCGGTCCCCCTCCGATCCGGCCTCCGCCAACTTTTTCAATGCGTTTCGCTGACCGGCACTGAGCATTATGCGGGGCGGCGGATTGCATCGCGGCTGTGAAAGGGCCGCCAATCCCCAGCGCCTAAAACGCGTCCGCCATTCCGAGGCGGTACAAGTGCTGACGCCCAGCCGGCGGGCAATTTCCTTCAGAGAATACCCCTCCGCCGCCAGCAACACAATTCTGGCTCGACGGGCAATTTTTTGCATCTCTTGTTTCCCGCCTTCGCCAGCTTGAACCAACGCGTGCAGGGCCGTTCGCTGGTGCGGATCGACTAAGGGTGAACCAGTTGTAGACGCTGTGGCTGACATGGGCATCAGGATAGCATTCCGCAGTGCCAAAGCACAAGGGGCCTGTTCAGGCGAGTCGACAAGCAATCGGGGCAATGCGGCCTGTAACATGCAGAACATTGCACCGGGCATGGGTCAGTGCTCACTCGCTTTTCGCGAGGGCGCCGGCAGGTTCCTGATCCGGTTACTGGGCAGCACCATCAAATTGAGCGGAAAAGTTCAACGAGTTGCCGCGGAGATTATCCGTGCTTTCGCAGGCACACACCTACAATGCAATACGTTGTGTTACGCTTCCGACAGCCAATGGCACGCAAATGGAACCCGGAAGAACCCACAAAAACACACTGGGTTCCCTGTAAGTGCTGGTAAAATAAGCAGATACAAAAATCTGGGTTCCAACTCCTTTATCCTGCCTTCCACTTTTCAATCGCTGAAATCAACGCTTTGGGATTGTTTGGAGACCTTGCCGATCAACCGAGCAAGCGAGCATGGCAACGCGAAAGTTGGCGGCGGGTACGGCGCTCTGGGATGGGAACTTCTGGCGTTGATGCGAAGCTCCGGCCAAGGTGTGAACCCGTCATGGCCGAGCTTATGTGTGGTGCCGAAAGCGGTAATCTGCGCTGCGCCTGAAGCGCCGTTCGGGAGGCCATTTGTCATTTTGGCAGGTGCTCGGAGCGCACCGATATAGCGCGAAAAACAGGTGCGTTGGTAGTGCGATGAACCTTCGGCCGAAGCCATTGGTCGGGCTGCGTACTGGTTAGGTTGCCGTCCGGCGGTGGGGGCAATGGCGGAGTCGATTGGGTTGGCTTCGGGCCATCCTCCGGCCTGGTTCGACACGGAAGATGACGGTCTGGGGAACTGGGCGGGGAAGGTTATTGGGGTTTCACGGAGCGCCCTGGGTGCAAGCGTTCCGGGAGACTTTGGCGGTTGTCCGAACGGTCTGATCTGGGAAATAACAGGGCGGCCTGACATACCGCTGGCACGGCCAGTCGGCAGCGTCGAGAGCCGGTGGCCCGCGCGACAAGCAGCGCGAAAAGCCCGCACGGGAGAGACAGCAAGTATCCTTATTGGTGGCGTGGCCATCTGCCGACACAGGACGACGGGCAACGGTGCGGAACGCCAACTTATCGGTGTCACGGGGCGCGGCAAAGCCAGCCACCGAACCAAGTCAACCAGGGTGAAGCGCCCCTCGGCAACCTGGCAGTTACTCCGCCATGTACCGTGGGCGACAGGGCTACCGGGGAAGCTCCGCCGGTGATTCGGAACAGCCTCGAAACATCGCGCCGGTCGGTTGCTGGCATCTCACCAATGCCCGTGGCGGGAACTTTCAAAACCCTCCCACTCGTCCATTCGGTTGTCTCCACAACATAGCCCACCTTGGCCTTCCACGTCAGGTGGCGGGAAGCCAAGGCGGGCGGTCTGATAGTGTCTTTCGGCCAGTGCTTTGCACCGGCTGGAGCCGGAGCAATCCGGCGTGACGGAGCGGAGTAGAACGTAGCGAGGGCGCGACGGTTGCCCGGCGCAGGCCGAGGGCAAAGCACGGTAGTTGCACGATTGATGATGCCAGTGGAACGTTGCCGCAGCGCGACATCTTGGCAGTGATGGGAGCCGAGTCGGTGCGGTAATTACTCGTCCGAGGATGACAATCCAAACCGTTGGCGGTGCCGCATGGCGATAGTGCTACGGGTCTTGGCGTCACCTTCCAGCCAATGGAGAATCAATGCTTCCAGCACCAGCTTGGGATTGGCCAGATGCCGGGCACAATCCTCCTCAAAGGATTCAAAGAGTTCGGTATTGAACCGATAGGTTCTCTGGACGGTCAGGGGTTTGCCGACGTTCTTGGCGGCCTTTACTGGTTTGTTTCGTTTGGCCATAAGAGCCAAAGTCTACATGGTCATCCGCCGGCGGGCAAGCGGTACATAAGATGTTTTCCCTTAAGGTGACAATCCGTCGCAATGGAAGTTGTCTTTAATAAATACATTGACTTTATAAATGACATACGCATAATGTGTTCGTGGTTTGTTTGGGTGCGAGCCTTCGCCCCTTTCACGCAATGGGCGGGAAAGCCTTCGCCCGGTTTGGCTGGCTTGGTTTGGAGTGTTACGACCATGGACATTGAAGCGAACAAATCCTCTTCAGGCGGTGGTGTGGAATTTACCGATGATGTAACAGACGCTATTGCCGGAGCCACAGTCGGCGTTGCTACGGTTCCACCGACGGTCAAACTCGTGGACGATATGCCGGTCGGCTTTCTCAGAAGAAGCGGGGTATCTGCTTCCGCGTGGTCTCAACGCTACGGCCAGCGGCATCGGCTGGTGCGGATTGTGGATTTCCCCTTGGGCGTTACCGTTCCCCAGCGCGTGCGTATGTATCGCCGGGGCGATCATTACATCCTGCAATGGTGGGACCCGCAAGCGCGCAAGAATCTTTCTGATCGGGTTAATGGCGATCTGGTGGCAGCATTAACCCGCGCCCGGCAGATTGAAGAACGCCTGGCCCGGCACGGATCATCCGGCTTGGCCCATCGTCATATCAGTCATGCCGAACTGGTAGAGGCTTATCTTGTCGATCTGCGGCGGCGGGCCGATGCCGGGTATATCCGGGTATCGACGGTACGGCGCTTGGGTGCCGCATTGCGGCACTACCTGGCATTCTGTGATGATATTCAGAGCCACTTTCCATGTCCTTCACGCGTGGGGCGGGAATTTGCCCTTCGCCTGGCCGGATATTTACATGAAACAATGATCTCACCTAATGGCCATGCCCATACGGCCTTACGGCGAATGAAGAGCCGGGGGTATGTGATGGATACAGTGCGGGCAATGTACGCCTGGGCCAGTGATGTGCATCGGGGTAATCTGCTTCCGCCGGAATGCAGTAATACCTTCCATAAGAATCGGGATGAACGCAGCGGTGGCTCGGGAACCGGGTTATTGGGCGAGCCGGATATAACGGTTGGCATGGCAGCAGACTTTCTGAGGACTTGTGACCTGCATCAGTTGCCGATGTTTGCCTTATTGATCTGCTATGGTCTCCGGGCCGGTGAACCGTGCATGTTGTTTCACGAGCATATTGAAGATGGCTGGTTGAAGGTGATGTGCCTTGAAAAGCTGGAATACACCACCAAGGGGAAACGTGACAAATGGTTGCCACTGGTACCGGTAATTGAAAAGACCTTGGGTATTCATGGAATTAGCGGCCATGTCGCCGTTGGCCTGCTGCTTCGGCGACGATATGCGGGTAAAACCGATAGCCCTTTGCTGGGGGCATCATTGGAAAAGCTCACAACGGAATATGAACGTCGCACGATGGGCATCAGTGAAGCTGTTGGACGGGAAGAGATTCGTCAAACCATTCTGCGGGAAGCCGGGGGATTGGATTACGATGCCATCAGCCGGGAATTCCAGCGCATTCGGAGCCTACTGGGCTGGCCCGACACCGCTACGCTCAAAGACTTCCGGCACCTGTTTGCCACCTGTATGCAGAATTCCGGCATACCGGAACGTTACATCAAATATCTGCTGGGCCATACTCAGGGCCGGGAAGCCATTGTGCATTACGCGCACTTGAATCAAATACGGCAGCATTATGAGGCGGCGTTGCAATCCCAGATGAAACCCGTGATCGAGGCATTATCCACACGTTTGGGCATTCTGGGATTGTAGGGCGGCGGTTCGAGATTGAATCCATTCACGCGCGACACTGACAATGCCTCGCTTCGCCATGGCCATGCCCAATTGCTGCCGGATTGTTTCGGGTCTGCTATGGGTATAAACTGCCGTCATACCCAGTCCGCCACCGGGTTTGGAACCGTCGGCGGGCCGATGGCCCATCAACTGGTTGCGGATCAGTGGGTCTACGTTGGCATCCTGCAGGCAGGTGGCAAAGGTATGCCGCAATAACTTGGGGGCGGTAGCTTCCGGCAGACCGATTTTGGCGGTCAAGTGAATAAACGTTGTTCGGATACGGTCTGCATCGGCGGCCCCGGCATCGCGCCATATACCGGCGGCGAATTGAAGCCGTTGTTGGCGGGAGATAGAGCCTTGTTGTTCGGATAATGGTATCCGGCCAATGCGTTCCTCCAGAATCTGCTGCAATTCTTTGCCGGTCTTGCCAGCCAGTGATGCCGGGGAATCCGGTTTATACTTCTTACGCAAAAACACCGGCCCGGCCGTCCTTTGGCCTATGCTGATGCGGAGTACCTCCACGAGTTCGGGAATCAAGGGTATATCGCGTTGATTACGGGTCTTGACCTGCCAGCCCAGTTCCGGCTTGTTGCGGATTCGCAAGATGCCGTCGGAAAGGTCAAGATCATCGGGCAATAGTAAATGCGTCAATTCTCCGGGCCGCAATCCGGTAAGCATCAGGGTCAGAAAGATGGAAAATTCCCACGGATCGCAAGCTTTGAGAAACGCCACCTCCTGATCCGGCGTCAGGATGGTGATCGGCTTGGCATTCTCAATGGGCATACGGTCGATGCCGATGACGCTGAAGGGATTTTCGGCATAAGGTGAAAGATGCCGACGGGAACGGGCATAGGTGAACATGGATCGGCAGACTTGGAGAATGAATTTGATTCCCTTATCGCGCAAGCCCCGTTTACGGGCATTGGGATGGCCATTGGGAGCTTTTTCAAGTTGCCGCAAGTAGGCGACAAAGGATTCGGCATGTTGCGGTGTGAAGCCGGAGACCAAACGCACCGGTGTTACAGCGCGTACAAACTCCAACAAGTGATCGGTGGCGGCGCGGTAACGGCGGATACTGGAAACCGAGGATCGCAGCACCTGTTCGTGATGGTTCAGCCAGCGCTGGCGAAGTTCAGCTATGGCAACCGGTTCAAAGCTCAACACGCCCGGAGCACCGACGGTAATCTGGGCGTTGGTCTGGGCGGCCAGCATGCGCGCCGCGTCACGGTCTGAACCGACACGCGGACGTTTACGCTGTCCTTGCTCAAAATAACAGAGATACCAGACCTTGCCGCGCTGGTACCCCTGGACTCGACCAACACGAAACGATGTTGCGGTGCGCGCCATGACGAAAACTCCCCGGCGGAGTGGTCCCACGCCACAAAACGCCACAAATACCGCCACAAAAGGGAGCTTCCGGGCACGCCCCGGAAATGAAAATGGCCGAAAATCGCATGGTTGCGACATCCGGCCACGGAAGATAACGGAGAGATAGGGATTCGAACCCTAGTAGGACTTGCGCCCTAACCGGTTTTCGAAACCGGCGCCTTCAGCCGCTCAGCCATCTCTCCTTTGCAAGCACCATTTGCGCTATGCATTGGATACTATTATCATGCCCTGATTTTCTGCGGAAGGCAAGCGATTGTCCATAACAATTTCCAGGCCATTAACGCGAAGAGCCGCCGCTGAAAAATGCAATATCCAATGTGGTTGTGCCCCATAACCTCCCCCGCCATTACGTGAGCTTCCGCACACACTACAGTAATAAACCCACTGGCTTATTTACCGGTTATGTCCGGCTCTGCACGCGGGGGAACCGTTACATTCACCGGCTTGTCCTGGTCCTGTCGGGCCAATTGGCCGCAGGCGGCGGCAATATCGCGGCCGCGGCTGCGCCGCACATGTACGTTTACGCCCGCGCTCCGCAATGCGGTTTGAAATTCCAGCATGGTTTTTCCCGACGGCCGACGGAATGGCAACTCCGGCACCTCGTTGTAATAGATCAGATTCACATTGGCACGCAGCTTTTTGGCAATCACCGCCAACTCTCCGGCATGTTCGGGCAACGTATTGACGCCATCGAGCATGATATATTCCAACGTTAATTCACGACCGGTATTTTGAAAATAATATTGCCCGGCCTCGACAATGGCGGCAATCGTAATGCCGCGGGCCCAGGGAATAATGCGTTTCCGCAAGGCGTCATTCGGGGCGTGCAGGCTTACCGCCAGCGTCACCGGAAGGCCGGTATCGGCAAGCTGTTTTATCTGCGGCGGCAGGCCAACGGTGCTGACGGTAATTTTTCGTCCTCCGATTTTCAAGCCCCAATCCGCCATAAGTATTCGTATCGCGGCCACCGTGGCATCAAAATTCGCCAGCGGTTCGCCCATTCCCATGAACACCACATTGCTGAGCCGCATTTTTTCCGGCAGCAATGCGGTTAATCGCAAAGCCTGTTCCACAATTTGCCCGGGGCGCAAATTATTCTTGAGTCCCTGCAATCCGCTGGCGCAAAACGCACACCCCACCGGGCAGCCCACCTGCGTGGAGAGGCAGGCGGTGCGCCGATGCGCGACGGTGACATTACCGTCATCATCCATACGATCATCATCAGATGGAATCATGACGCTTTCGGTTAATCCGCCATCAGCCCAGCGAATTAATATTTTCTCGGTATCATCCGCCGCCCGCACCTGTCGCGTCATTTCACCGGTAAAAAGCGTGTAGTGTTCCGCCAGGAATGCTCGGTCATCACGGGAAAGATTGGTCATTTGATCAAATGACACCGCCCGCTTTTTATAAATCCACTCCAATATCTGGGCAGCACGATATTTCGGCATGCCAAATTCCGCGGTTTGGGCCTGTAAATCACCGGGGGATAAATCCAATATGGAACTCTTCGCGTCATTCATAGCCAGATCATAACCGATGTACAGCCTGGGTTGAATGATGAGGGACACCATGTTGGGATTTAATATTTCGGCAAGCTTCCGGGAAAAGGCTGCGCAATGCACCTGTTTTTCGGCTTGCCGCAAGCGGCAGAGCCAAACCCAATAATCCGATTTCATTGCCTTCAGTGGCTCATTGCGTATCGCCGTGTGTTTGTTTCTTGTGTGGCAGCGCACCGCTGCAACTTTCCGCGCAGCGGCTCGTTTGGCGTCATGATGACTATGAAAGTACCAGTTTTATCATCGTTGCATCGCCGTCGCACCGCCGCCGTGTTTCTCGGCCTTATCGGCTTGGTTGCCGTTATCCCGGCTTATGCGGACTATCCGGTCGGGCCGAGTCCGAAAATCACTATTGCCCCAACGCCGGCCCCGCCGGAATGGAAACTCGGTGGCACAGCACCGACGTTACATATCACGGATTTATCCGGCCACAGGGTGTCATTATCTGAGTTTTCCGGCAAGCCGGTTGTTTTGGAATTTGGCAGCCTCACCGAACCGGCATTCCGGCTAAGCGCCGCAAACGTGAACTGGCTGGCACGCAAATGGAAAGGCAAGGTGCAATTTCTGATTGTGTATCAGAAAGAATCACACCCGGCGGGAACCAATCGAGCACTTGGACTGAATAAAACCACTGGCTTTTCAATTCCTCAGGCGAAAAATCAGGCGCAGCGCATTGCCGATGCCCGGCGCGCACAGCGCACCTTGCGCTTGCCACTTCCAATAATCACCATTGATAACGCAAAAAATCAAACAGCACTGGCTTATGGTTCCCTGCCCAATATGACATTTCTTATTAATGCCCATGGCCAATTGATTGCGGCATGGCCCTGGATGGCTCCCTGGCAAATCAATGGTGCCATCCCGGCAGTGCTGGCAGACAAAGCGATTCCCTCCGGTGATATGAGTTCCGGCTTTAGTCCCAATACATTGCCACCCATGGAATTTGATTATCACACCCTGCCACCGGGGGCACCGCAAACCCTTGCCGATGCTCTGGATCGCGCAAGAGTTACGCGGCACCAACTGGCGAAAATACTTCCCACAGTAACCGATTTTTCAACCACATTGCTCAAAACCCGGGAACAAATCGCGCAATTGCGTTCCAGCAGAAAGCAGTTTAACGGCAACTTCCGTCAGTCGGTTCGTAAAGCTCTCTATGGTTTGCGAAAATCAGCCGAAGAATTAAAGCAATCCCTGCGGCAGTCTCTCAACAAAAAGCAATATCAAGAAATTCTAGCGGCCATTGACCGCGGCCAACTGCGCCGTGTATTTGATCCGCAAAGTCCGTAATCCTCGCAAACGCGGGTTCGGCTTGCCGGTAATCAAAGGCCTTCGCAGCGGGGCGAAGGCGACGGTTTCCGGATTGATGCCCACCACATTGACATTAATTTTGGCAAGCTGGCAATATTGCCCGCTTGCAGGCACACTCCGGGGCGACAACCACATTTTTCGCATTTTTCGCAATTTGAACTATTTACTGATAGATGTATAATGCTGGGCTTATCCATAGTCGAATGGGATTGTCTATATCAGACATTTCTGAGGCAGCGGATAAACCCGGTAAGGCGTCAGCCCGGGATTTAATTGGCAATGTAGCTGATTGAATAAAGTCTGGGCCGGTCTTTTTCGCCCGTCATTTCCGCTGTTTACAAACTTTAACTGCGGCTGCAACGGGGAAAGGTTCCAAGTCGTTTATGGTAAATTTTGCACTACTCAAAGAATTAGGCCTTGATGATCAGGCCGCATCCGTGGAAATTCAGAGCAAATATGAGAATATCGACGATGCTCAAATTGGCGGTTTGCTGGAAAAAAGCGGCAACAGCTTTACCAACGGGTCCATGCTCAAAGGTAAAATTGTCAATATCCGCGGCGATGATGTTGTTCTGGAAATCGGTCTTAAGAGCGAAGGCGTACTTTCGCTGATGCGCGAATTTGATGATCCGGCATCCGTTGAAGTTGGCGATGAAATCACCGTTCTGCTTGAACAGGTGGAATCCGAAAACGGCCTGGTCCAAATTTCCAAACGCAAGGCTGACCGCATTATCGGCTGGGAAACCATTGTCAACACCAAAAAAGAAGGCGATCCGGTCAGCGGAAAAGTCACCCGCAAAATCAAGGGCGGCCTGCTGGTTGACATCGGCGTGCCGGTATTTCTTCCCGCTTCGCAGGTGGATATCCGCCGGCCGGCGGATATTGGCGAATTCATCAACAAAACCATTGACGCCGAAATTCTCAAAATTGATCTTGAACGCCGCAACATTGTTATCAGCCGGCGCAAACTTATGGAACGCCACCGCACCGAAGCCAAGCAGAAACTCTTTGACGAAATTGTCGTCGGGCAGGTGCGCAAGGGTACGGTTAAAAATATCGCCGATTTCGGCGCATTTGTGGACCTTGGCGGCGTCGATGGCCTGCTGCACATCACCGATATGAGTTGGGGCCGCATCAATCACCCATCCGATATGGTCAAACTGGATGAGGAAATTGAAGTAGCGGTTCTGAATGTGGACCGTGAAAAGGAAAAAATCGCCCTGGGCCTCAAGCAGAAACATGCTTCGCCATGGGAACATGTTGATGAGAAATACCCGATTGGCACACGCATCAAGGGTCAGGTCACCAACATCATGAGCTACGGCGCATTTGTGAAGCTCGAAGAAGGCGTCGAAGGCCTTGTGCATATTTCTGAAATGAGCTGGACCAAGCGCATCAATCACCCCGGCGAAATGCTCTCCGTGGGTGAAGAAGTTGATGTGGTGGTGCTGGAAGTCAATAAGGGCAAACAGGAAATCAGCCTCGGTGTTAAACAGACCGAAGCCAATCCCTGGACCGTTCTGGCTGAGAAATATCCGCCGGGAACAGTCGTCACCGGCAAGGTTCGCAACCTGGCCAACTACGGCGCCTTTATCGAAATTGAAGAAGGCATCGACGGCCTGCTGCATGTCAGCGACATGAGCTGGACCAAGAAAATTGTCCACCCCAGCGAAATGATCAAGAAGGGTGATGCCATTCAATGCGTTGTGCTCAGCGTTGATCAGGAAAAGAACCGCGTGGCCCTGGGCGTCAAGCAATTGGCGGAAGACCCCTGGCTGCACGCCATTCCAACCAATTACCATCCCGGCATGATCGTCAAGGGCAAAGTCACCAAGATCACCAACTTCGGTGTGTTTGTGGAACTTGAACCCGGTCTGGAAGGCCTGCTGCACATCAGCGAGCTTTCCGATAACAAGGTTGAAAATCCGCAGGACATGGTCAAGCTGGATGATGAACTGGAAGTCAAGATTCTCCGTGTGGATATTGAAGACCGGAAGATCGGTCTTTCACTTAAACGCGCCCAATGGGGTGAAGAACGGGAATCCTCAGAAACCGAACGTCCGGCCAAGAAATACCGCGGCGGTCTGGAAAGCTGATTTCCATTCTTCAATAACTGACAATCCCAATCGGGCGCGGGTTAATCCCCGTGCCCGATTTTTTTTTAAAGCCACCAACGGCAGGAATAGGCCAACGTACTAAGGAATCGCTGCTTGAGCGTGCGCTTTTCGCAGTCGGAAAAGCGCACGCGGCGGCTGCGGCGCATTTCATTGCGGGTAACACGAATAACCGCCTGGGCAAACGCCGGGGACCGAATAACCGCCATAAATTCCAGGTTAATGTATAAGCTGCGCGGATCCATGTTGGCCGAACCGACCACCGTCCACTGGCGGTCGACCACCATGGCTTTGGTATGCATAACGCGGTTCTTACGTTCGTATAAACGTATTCCCATTCGTAACAGTTTGCGATACAAATACCATGCGCCGTATTGCGCAATTGGCACATCAGTCATGCTCGGAACCAGCACATGCACGTGCACGTTTCGGCGGCGTGCCCTGATCATTTCTCCCATGACGCGCCCTACGGGAATGAAATAGGCCATGGCAATCACCACGCTGCGATTGCTGCCGCGCAGCAATCGGCGAAATACGCGCGGCGCGCGGCTGAACTTCAGCCCGGGGCCAGTATCAAAAAAATGAATGGATTCATCCGTCTGGCTGAGTTTCACACGCCGATAGCCGCTTGGCCGCCGCGCCATTTTCTGCCCTTTGGCGTGCATCCACGATCGTTCAAAACTTTGTGCAACCTCCACCTGTTGCGGACCGGTCATACGAATGTGCATATCCCGCCACGCCGCGGCCGGATCAACGGATGGATCGCCGGGCGATGCCCGGAAGAGGTGGCCATGATCATGAATATTCATCCCGCCGAAATAAGCGCAGAGATGATCCACCACCAGCAATTTGCGATGATCGCGGCGATTGAGAATGATAAACGCCGCTATGGAGTGTAAAGCCTCTTTAACCCGGTGATACGCGTGTACCTGAACCCCGCCTGCAGTTAACTTTTCGAAGATAGCCGGATTAGTATGTTGACTGCCCAGTGCATCATAGAGCAGACGCACGTCCATTCCATCCTGCGCCCGGCGCACCAGAGCGTCCGCAATGGCATGCGAAGCGCCATCATCGGAAAAAATATACGTTTCCAGCCAAATGCGTTCTTTTGCGGCGGCAATATCCAGGAGCATCGCTTCAAAGAGCAGATGCGTCTGGTTAAATAATTCCAGCGTGTGTCCCGCCACGTCGACGCACGCCACCGCCCCAGGGGTTCTAATGGCGTTGTCAGAGAGGGGCATATTCATCAGGCAAGCTCCAGCCGGCGGCTATCAGCCCGCACAGGGGGCATGGACCCGGGCGGGAACCAGGCATATAAATTCAAAATTTTCCGCACCGGAATTACGAAACTGGTGCATCTCATTGGCGGGCACATAAACCACATCACCGGGTTTCAGGGCCTTGGTGCCATCAGGTGTCAGTGCTTCACCCCGGCCAGAAAGAATCAGCACTTCATGTTCGTAATCATGGTGATGATGCGGGGTAAATCCGCCGGGTTCAACGGTAAATTTACGCATGGCAAATGTCGGGCACTGTTCCAGCGGCCCCAGGAGCATACGCATGGTAACTCGATTGGCTCCGGCCATGGTTACAGGCTTGGCCGGGACAGCATCACTACTTTTAATGATCATAGCACACTCCATTTGCCCCGCGATTTTCAGGCGCGGAAATTACTGCGGACTGCCATTGGACAGATCATAAATCCATGGTTCCATCGCCCGGTTGAATTCCAGTAATTCATCCGGCTTAAAAAATCTGGCAACTTCCGCCTTGGCGGTTTCCGGAGAATCGCTGCCGTGAATTAAATTAAACGCGCTGGATACTCCAAAGTCTCCGCGAATGGTACCGGGTTCCGCTTTGAAGCCAAACGTGGCGCCCATCATCTTGCGGCTGACATCAATGATGTTATTACCCTCCAGCACCAGAAGCACCACCGGCCCGCTGGTCATAAACGTCACCAGCGAATCATAAAAAGGCTTGCCTTTATGCATGGCGTAATGTTCATGCGCTATCCCGGGAGAAATGCGCGCAAGCTTCATGCCGACAATCTTCAGCCCCTTTTGTTCAAAACGGGTAATAATGCTGCCGATCAGCCCGCGCTGCACGGAATCCGGCTTTAGAATAATTAAAGTGCGATCCATAAATTCGTCTGCTCCAACCGAAATAAGTCCCCGGCCACAAAAGCATCTTCCGCGGCCCGTGTCAATGCATATATCCTAAGGTTTGGCGAATTTCCGGCAAGTCCTGCCCATTTGAGTCCTGCCCATTTGAGCATTCCACCGTCAGTCAATAACAATCGCGCAAAGATACTTAGGCCCATGCACACCGGTAACCAGATTCATTTCAATATCGGCCGTTTTGCTCGGCCCGTTTATAATCACCACGTTGGAAGCCATCCGCCCGCCGGTATCACGCAGCACATGCGGCAGCGCATCGATCATATCGCTTACAATGCGCACCGCCGGCACCAGAACAATATGCAGGGGAATAGTCAGCGTGGTGGATCTCCCAAAGCCGGGATCACTCCATACCATCAACGCGCCGGTATCCGCCAGGCCATAGCGGCAATCTGTGATGCCCGCATCACATTGAAATACCAGCTTTTCACAATCAGGATCCGTCCAGAGATGAATCTGGTATCCTTGGGACTGCAAATGGCCGGCCACCCCATCTTCCGGCAAATCGGCCAGGTTCACCATGATGGATTTTACTGAACGCCCGGTTAAAAGTTCATCTAGCGCGGCCTGAATTCCCTCCGTGTTGGTGCGTAGAACTGTCACGCCATTGGCGCGGGCCTGCTGAATCCATCGCTCCACACGCCGCGGATCTCCGACCGGCACTTGCCGCAGCAATTTTTCCTGAATTTCCGGACGGGCATCAGGTGCCGGCGGAAGCCCTTGGGCACTGTGGCCTAAAGCGTGGCGTACGGCGGTCAAAAACTCAATGCGACTGGCCTGATTGCTCTCTGAAATCTCTTTCGAACTCATCGCCATGATGTTATCACTTTCCTTGGCCGCAAGGCACAGAAACTACTTTCCACGCTGTTGGATGGCACGGTATTGTTTATACACATAACGGAAATCATGTTTGGGCGGCATGGGGAAATCTCGATGGGCGGTCCAGCCTTGGGCTGGGGGAGGTAATTTTTTAATCCAGCCATCCTTATTTCCAATGCTGCGCATCATGACGCGCTGGGCAATTTGCCCCAGACGGTAGCTCCAGCCATGCCGCAACCCCCAGGACCATAACTTAAAAATAATCCGCTCCGGCGCGGTGGTAATGCCCTGTTCCACCTGATCTCGTTTTAATTTAATGAGAAACTCGGGAATATTAATTTTGACCGGGCAGGCCTCAAAACAGGCCCCGCATAAACTCGACGCATGAGGCAGGTGCTTATGATTCTCCAGCCCGTTAAACAGCGGCGTTAACAGTGCGCCGATGGGACCGGGATACACGCTGCCATAAGTCCGCCCCCCCACCTTGCGGTAAATCGGGCACGCATTGAGGCACGCGCCGCAGCGGATGCAGCGCAGCGTATCACGGTATTCACCGGCCAATATTTTAGCTCGGCCATTATCCATAATAATGAGATGAAATTCTTCCGGACCGTCATGCTCACCGGGCCGCCGGCATCCGGTGATGATATTGGTGTATTGCGTTAAGGCCTGCCCGGAGGCGGACCGGGCCAATAGCTTGAGAAACACGGGCAGATCATCCAGTGATGGAATGACCTTTTCCATGCCCATCAGCGCCACATGAATCCGTGGCCGCGTGGTACACATGCGACCATTGCCTTCATTGGTGCATAACACAATCGAGCCGGTTTCAGCAATGGCAAAGTTCACACCGCTGATGCCCATATCCGCCTGATTAAAACGATTGCGCAGATACACGCGGGCCATTTCCGCAAGTTCCTGCGGATTATCCGTAAACGGCGTTTTGAAATAGCGTTCAAATACCCGTCCGATCTCGGCGGCATTTTTATGTATCACCGGCATGACAATATGCGTGGGATGATCGTGATCCACCTGCAATATAAATTCACCCAGATCCGTCTCCAGCGGTTCAATGCCCGCGGCGATCAGAGCATCATTCAGCTCCGTTTCTTCGCTGACCATGCTTTTGCTTTTCACCACCAGCTTGCTGCCGGTACGCTGCGCAATATTCACAATCAGATCATTAGCCTGCTCCCGAGTGGCCGCGAAATAGACCTTTCCACCATGCTTGATAATGTTGCGTTCCAGCAATTCCAGATAGTAATCCAGATGATCCAGCGTGTGGCGTTTAATATCGCCGGCCAATTGCCGCAGGCCGTCCGCATCGGGCAATTCCGCGAGGCTGCTGCGGCGGCCATAATCTTTTTTAGTTACCGAATTATCCAGCGCCGCATGCAGGGCCGTATCCGCGGACGCGCTGTGCGCCTCAGTCATAAAATCGGGGTGAAACACCGGCAAAGACATGCGGCGTTTGGGTGCTGATTGTGATTCAAGCGTGCTGGTCATGAAACGTTCGCCCCTGCGGTATGCTCAACGGCCGCGGCGATGACCTGCGCGATGTGCCGCACACGGAAGGGAGCTTCCATGCGGTGGCAGGCACCGCCAATATTCATGGCACAGCCACCATCATTGACAATCATGGTTTGCGCGCCGGTTTTGACTCCGCATTCCACCTTATCGCGGACCATGGCACCACTGATATCGGAATATTTAATGGCAAACGTGCCTCCAAAACCGCAGCACTGCTCCGATTTTTCCAGTTCGGTAAACTGCGCGCCGCCGAGCTGCTTCAGCAAGCGTATCGCGGGTTCGCCGGTAGCCCCCAGGCCGCGCAGATGGCAGGTGAAATGATAGGTGAATTTTTCATCTTTTGGCAGGGTAAGCCCGGTCATATCCACCTTGAGAATCTTGGTCAGAAATTCGACGTATTCATAACACCGGGCGACGAAATCTTCCGCGAGTTTCCGCTGATCCGGATCATCATGAAATAATTCAATGTAATGATCTCGTATCATCGCACAGCACGACCCCGATGGCGTGACAATGTAATCCGCATCATGAAAGACATCAATCATTTTCACCGCCAAAGCGCGGGCCTCCGCGGGAAACCCGTTATTAAACGCGGGCTGCCCGCAGCAGGTCTGGGCTGTTGGGAAATCAACGCTGCAACCAAAATGCTCCAGCGTTTTAACCACCGCCATGCCCACATCAGGTGCGAATAGATCGGTAAGACAAGTAACAAACAGGCTGACTTTCATACGCACATTATATAGGCGGCAACGCAATCTGGCGAGAGCCGGGCGCGCTTGTGCCGGGCCTTAAATCGGCACATCATCCGCCGCCAAGCGGATTATCAAGGTGTCGGTTGAGTGTTATTGGTATTCCGTTTCGATAACTCATTCATCATTTTCAGCCGGGACTTGATTCTCCGATAGATTACCATCTATACTCTTTGGGGCATTTGGTCGGGGAACCGCCGTCGCGGCGCGGCCAATGTTGCGCTACAGTGTTAGCGGTAGTTTGGTTTTGTTGCAGGAGTTACATACATGCCGGAACTTTTTGATTCACTGAAATTACGGGATATCAGCATTCGCAATCGGTTGGGCGTTTCGCCGATGTGCATGTATTCTTCGGAGGTCGGGCGGGCAACGGATTGGCATATTGTTCATTTGGGGTCACGAGCGGTGGGCGGATGGGGGCTGATTGTGGCGGAGGCTACGGCGGTTACTCCGGAAGGGCGCATCAGTCCGCATGATGCGGGACTTTGGAATGATGACCAGATTGAACCGTTGGCCCGCATTACGCAGTTTATCAAAACCTATGGCGGAACGCCGGGAATCCAATTGGCGCATGCCGGGCGCAAAGCTTCCACCGCACGGCTTTTTTCCGTGCCCCAGCCGGGAAAGGCACTTTCTCCGGCGGAAGGCGGATGGACGGTTGTGGCACCGTCGCCGATTGCCTTTGATCCGCAATCTCCTGTGCCGCACGAATTATCCCTCTCGGAAATCAAGACCATTCAAGCCGCCTTCGCCGCCGCCGCCACGCGGACGCTGCACGCCGGTTATGATTTCCTGGAAATTCATGCCGCGCACGGTTATCTGATCAATGAATTTTTATCGCCACTGACCAACAAGCGGACCGATGGCTATGGCGGGAGTTTTGATAATCGCATACGCATGTTGATGGAAACCATTGCGGCGGTTCGTGAAGTTTGGCCGCAGCGGTTGCCGCTGGCGGTGCGCCTGAGTTGTGTGGATTGGGTCGAAGGAGGCTGGACGTTGGAAGATTCGATAGCGCTGGCGCGAAAGCTAAAAGGGGCGGAGGTGGATCTGGTGGATTGTTCCAGCGGGGCAGTGGTTCCCAACGCCCACATCCCCGTTGGGCCGGGGTTTCAGGTACCGTTCGCCCAGGCCATTCGTCGCGATGCGGGAATCGCCACGGCGGCGGTGGGAATGATTACTGATGCCAGTCAGGCGGCGGAGATTATCTCTGCGGAAAAAGCGGATTTGGTATTGATGGCCCGGCAGGCGCTACGCGAACCCTACTTACCAATTCACGCCGCCGCCGCATTGGGCAAGAAAAATGCGGTGGCCTTTCCGGGTCAATATGGACGCGTGTGAGGGCCGAAACAATCTGATCACGGTTGATGTTGGCGCGGCATTGCTTATTAAGGTGTTTTCTTGCCGGATTGCTGGCTTAAGCGTTTAATCCCGCATCGTCGCGGGCACCAAGTGCCAAGCCGGTCCAATCCATATCTCCACGCCCTTTGGCAACGCCGGATTGCAGGCGGTTAAACACCAAATCCGCCAGGGGCATGGGTGTGCTGTATTGATCCGCCGCTTCCCGCAACAAACGCAGATCTTTCAATCCCAGCCGCAGCAGAAATTTTGCCGGATCATGTGATACATCCACCACGGACTGGCCATAATTGCGGTAAATTGGACTGGCAAACACACCACCGCAGAGCAGTTCCAGTGCGGCCTGTTTATTGATGCCAGCTTTCTCCATCAAACTGAACGCCTCGGCCATCGCTTCCGTGGCGGCGGCTACCATAAAATTACCGCATAATTTCAGTACATTGGCGGATTCCACGTGATCACCAAAATCCACAACACCCTGTCCCAAAGCCTCAAGAACCGGTCGAACGCGGGATTTGGCGGCGGCGTCTCCAGAGGTGCAAACCCAAAGTTTTTTTGCTGCAGCGGCATCCGGTCGGCCAAATACCGGTGCGGCCACATATTTAGAACCGTGTTGATCATGTAATTTCGCCAGTTCCTGTGCCGTGGCGGGAGCTATGGTGCTCATCGAAACATGAACGCCGCCGGGACCGAGTTTGTTGAGAATGCCATGCTGATCCAGCATGGTGGCCCGCACCGCAGCATCATCGGCCAACATGGTCAAAACGATGCCATCGGCGTCAACGGTCTGGGCCGGCGTAGTACATGCAGCGGCGCCGGCCGCGACAGCGTCCAACGTGCGAGCGGCAGTTCGGTTGTAAACCCGCACCGAAAAACCAGCCGCGATTAAATTCCGAATCATGGGCGTGCCCATGCGGCCCGTACCGATAAAGCCAACAGGTGAATTCATATATATACTCCAATCAATAAGTTATTGTACTGAATCAGGGCTTGGGGCAGCCAATAATGTTCAACAAATCCGTTGAGGTGGAAGCTGTTGAAGCCGACGGCGAAACCAACACTGATTCTATTTTCCAGCCGCCGCGAGTGATACGGCAGGCGGTTTGGTCTTCATTGCAGCTTCGTGCGGCCAAGGCGGCGCTTTTTGCAGAATATCCTCCCACAAAGGCCGCAGAACTTCCGCCACGGACCAGGCTTGGGCAAAGCAGCCACGGGGAGTATTGGGTGAATCACCGTCGGCAATTTCACTGATGCTTCCCAATCCGGCCTGCGTAAGGTGTCCGCTGAAAGGCTTGAGAAAATCCCATGCTTCCGCACGACTTTGAGGCGTATTGCCCAAAGTCTTAACATAACCGCTGACAAATGGGCCAATGAGCCATGGCCAAGCGGTGCCCTGATGGTAGGCATGGTCGCGAGCGTTCTGATCGCCAACGTACCGCCCCTGATATCCGGGACTGCCGGGGGCCAGTGTACGCAGGCCCATGGGGGTGAGTAATTTATTTTTTACCACGTTAATAATACATCTGGATTTACTGTCATCGAGCATACTGAAAGGCAATCCCAGACCGATGACTTGATTGGGACGAATGGATGGATCGCCATAGCCATCATCGGCGATAACATCAAACAGACAGCCAGCGGCAGGATTCCAGAACCGGGCGCAAAATGCGGCCTGCACTTTTACCGCCAGGGCCGCAAGTTCGTCAGCCCGGGCATAATTCACCGCCAAGCGAGCCACGGTTTCCATTATTTTCAGGGCATTGAACCATAGCGCGTTGATTTCCACCGGTTTGCCATAGCGTGGCGTGACGACTTCATTTCCGATTTTGGCGTCCATCCAGGTAAGTTGCACGCCGGCCTCACCGGCGCGTATCAGGCCGTCGGAATCCATCCGGATGCCGTAGTGTGTTCCGGCGCGGTAGCAATCAATAATTTGATTCAACGGCGCATAGAGGTAATCCCGCAGTAAGGCATGATCACCGGAGTAGCGCCAATATTGATAAGCGGCATGAATAAACCAGAGCGACGCATCAACAGTGTTGTAATCCGGATGATCGGATTCGTCCGGGAAGCGGTTGGGAACCAGGCCATCGCGGATATGATCAGCAAAAGTCACCAGTACGCTTCGTGCCACATCCAAACGCCCCGTGACCAGAGATAATCCGGCCAAACTGATAAACGTATCGCGGCCCCAGTCTTCAAACCAGGGATAACCGGCGATAACGGACATTTTGCCGGCGGCATTTTTTTCACCCGCCCTGCTGACTACAAATTGATCGGCGGCCAGAGACAATTTCCGCGCCAGCTTGGCGGGTTCGGACGAATCATTGATTTTGATTTCCAATGAGTCCCATCGCTTGGCGGCATTGGCAATCATGGCCGACTGTTCGGTAAAGGCCACGGGCCGTGTGGAACAGATCAGGCCGACGGAAGCACCGGGGGTTAGAGAAAATTCCAGTGCGCCGGGCGTCCAAAGATCATCGCGATCAGGATATCCCCGCGCGGATTCGGTCCGCAGGGTAAAGTTATACCACCAGCATTGGCCGTCGCTGAAATGATCAGCATTGTGGCTGATGAAAAGTTTGACGGGACATTGGGGCGTGGAAAGCATCAGCGGGTCATGTGTGGAACTGCGATCGGCCAGATGCCACTGAGGCCGATTCCCGGCGGTGGTTGTGCCGTGAAAATGTCGCCCGGCGAGCATGGGCTGAACGTGCAAGCGCAACGGCACACGCTGGCCGGGAGATTGCAAAAGTTTGTAACGGATGCTCACCGCGTCCTGACCGTGCGCCAAAACAATTGATTTTTCAATGAGTGCCTCGCCGCAGCGATAGCGCCATATCGGACCATATTGATATGAGAAATCAATACAATTTTCATAACCCAACGGATCAATGACATCAGGAAATTCATTGGTGGAAAGCGGATAGCTGCGATCCGCAATCCAAAGGCGGTCTTCAACGTGCGCCAGCATCACATATCGTTCAACCGGTGGCCGGGCCGCAACCGTCAGATAGCCGTGGTACTTGCGGGTATTAACGCCCGATACAGTTCCCGAGGCAAAGCTGCCGAGGCCATTGGTGCATAACCATTCCAGACCGATGGATTGCTCCAGATTGGTGCATACTTTCTGATCGAACGAAATCGCGTCCATGAAATTAGCTCCCGGAAAACATTTCTACCTCTCCTTTGTACGCATTTCATGCTTCGGATGCAACTGCACCACAATGCGATCGGGAGGTTGCTGGCGTGGCAACGATGGGTATGGTCGAGATTCTGAAGGCCTCCTGCCTGCTGCTTTGCAAACGTCAGCAACAACCACGGTTGCCGCAAATCGCGGATTTCTGAAGGCAATTGGTTACATGGGAGGTTTGGCGGTATACTTTTGAAGGTTATATGGCTAAATCATCATCCAATAAAAAAAATGCCGCTGCCGCCGAGGGTAAGCCGCACGCACCGCGGATAGAAAATCGGCGGGCGCATTTTGACTATGCGGTGCTGGAAAAAGTGGAGGCAGGCATTTCGCTTGTGGGCAGTGAGGTAAAAAGTGTGCGCCTGGGGAAGGTGCAGTTGGCCGGGGCATTTGCGATTATCCGCAATGGCCGGGTTTTCCTGATGGGCTGCCATATCGATACGTATGAACAGGCCAATCAGTTTAATCATGATCCGACACGGCAGCGGCAGCTTTTGTTGCATAAACGGGAAATCAGACGTTTGCAGCAGGAATTGGCCAAGCAACCGGGCTGCACATTGATTCCGCTGGATTTGTTTTTCAAACGCGGCTACGCCAAAATTTCACTGGCCCTGGCCAAGGGCAAAGCCAAGTATGACAAACGACAAGCCATTAAAAAACGTGATGCGCAGCGCGACATGCAAAGGGCTGTGCGTCGGCGCTGACCTTTTTTACACCTTATTACTTGCTTAGAAGTCCATGGTCGGCAACGGGCATGATGTTGGGGTTATCGTGCTTGGCAGAGACGTGGCCCTGGGTTTCAGTTGGCGGGGTTAACGGGGATTCAGTAGTGGCCGGCATTCTTGGAATAATGGAAGATGCGGCAGAAGCTTTTCCACCCTGCTGATACACCATACCCATTTTGAACGCGATCACCACGAGCCAGACAAACAGTACCATGTATATGCCCAAAGCGAGGCTCGTGGGAATAAGCACAATAACGAGTCCGAAGCTGACAAACATGGCGGCAAGACCATAACTGGTTAATGCGGCCTGTTTTACGGATAAGCCGCGCTTGAGAAGGAAATGATGGAAATGGCCCGAGTCGGGCGAAAATACCGGGCGATTATTGAGCTTTCTGCGAACAATGGCGAGAAAAGTGTCCAGAATTGGCAGGCCAAAGATCACCAGGGATCCAAGGAACCAGCGGAATATGCCATCATTTCCGAACATGATGATCATGGCACCACATACATAGCCGAGAAACATGCTGCCGGTATCGCCCATGAAAATACTTGCCGGGTTAAAGTTATATGGAAGGAAGCCAAGAACCGCCCCGAGAAGAGCCAGGCTAAGGGTAATGCGAGTAGGATTCATGGATGCCACGCCAGCTGACGGCACGCCATTGCAGGCCAGATATAAAGCCAACGCCAGATAACCCACCGCCATGATGCTGGTAACGCCGGAACATAATCCATCGAGACCATCCAGCAGATTCATCGCATTGCTGGCGGCCATGATAATCAGGACGGCCATCACAGCGCTTAACATGCTGGCAAAGAGCATATACATCTGCGGATGGGTTAACTGGATTGCGGGAATCCAGCCGCGCCGTTCCAACGGAAAAACCAACATATTAGCCAGATCAATGCGGATGCCAAAAAATCCAGCTCGGTCAACGCTTAAGAAAAACAGGAGCACGGCCCCCAAAAATTGTCCGAAAAGTTTCAGCCGGGGGGTAATACTGTAGACATCATCAATCAGACCGCAGAGCACGACCGTGCCGGCACCGAGAATAATACCCGGCGGAACTTGCACATTGGCTACAAGGTTTGGATCACTGTTGATGGGTGTAATAAAAACCGATACCAGTACACCGGCCATCCAGCCGATGAACGTGGCCACTCCTCCGAGGTAGGCAATAGGCCGGGTATGAATTTTACGGTGGCCATCAGGCTCATCGACGACGCCATAACGAAGCGCCAACTGCCGCATGACCGGGGTAAGCAACACGGTTACGAGAAATGAGACATAAAACACCGGCATATACGGCATAAGGACCGTAGCGGGCGAAAGCGAATTAACAACTGTTGGAAGCATATAAATTCCGCAGTGGTGACATTACGTCTGATTAAACTCCCGGCAAGTTGGCGGGCGGCGATCCTCCCTCCATATCCAACTTCACTGGCTTGGAGTATACATCCGCCTGAAACTCCTTTGCAAATTAAAAGGACGAATAATTCGTCCAATAAGCCAACGGCCAGAGAAACTTATCGGCGAAATCGGCTCCCGATAATTGGTATTATTCGGGTGGCCTATAAAAGGTGGAAAATTGATTTATACTGACAATTTGCCAAGGGTCGATATAATACGGTCTTGTTACGCAGCCAGAGGATTGCAGTTGTCCGGGGAGCCTTCGGATCGAGATTTCTAAAGAATCTGCAACTTGGCGGTTTTTATTGCGTTATAACCCATGATGCCGGGAAGCAGAATGCCAGCTCAGACAACGGCAAGCCGACAGTTCGAAGCGGCTGTCCATGCCAACATGGGCCGGCTGATCGCCTTGGCGCGGTCGATGCTTGGTGCGCAAATTCGCGATGCCAAGCAGGCCGAGGATATAGTTCAGGACGCATTGCTGAAGCTATTCCGCCATTGCGAATCTTATAATTGGGATGATGGCGGGTGGTCACTGATGGCCAAGGCGGTGTCGCGTAACGTCATCAGTTGTCGGCGACGTAAAATTGGGCAATCGCTGGATGCCGATGACGGTTTATACGACGGCATGGGTAAGGAAAATGACCCCGCGGCAGCACCGCTGACTGCGGAAACGGTGGAACTGGTTCGGCGGCACATAGCGTTGCTGCCCGACGACTGGCGCGAGGCGCTGGTGCTGCGTGAGCAACAGGGGATGGGCTATCGGGAAATATCCGAGGCCTTGGGCGCAACGGAATCCCAGGTAAAAACCTGGCTCCACCGCGCCAGAGTAAAATTAGCCAAGTCGCTTAAGTCGCACTTGGAGCAATAGAATTGGCAAAGGCTGATGAATATCAGCCAGGAGCCACGACAACGAAAGGAACAACGGGTTTCAAAGAGGTGCCTTATGCGAGAAACCGATTACATTACATTGGAACTTTATCTGGACGGCGAACTTCCGGAAGCGGAAAAATCCGCATTGGAACAGCGCGTAGCCGCTGATGAGACATTAGCGCAGGCGTTGGCGCATTTGAAGCAGGCGCGAGCGCTGCGTATGGCGGCACTGCAAACATATATGCCGGATGCGATAGAATCGCACCGACTGGCGCAACAGGCGCTGACATTCTGTCGGGAAAATCAATATTCTCCAATTGGCCGCATATTGGAATCGAGCTTAACGGGAGTATGGTTCAAACGTATGGGCATGGCGGCGGCGTGTTTGTTGATAGCGGCCGGCAGTTATTGGGCCGGTCGTGGCTCAGTGGTTCCGGCAACGCAGCGTGCATCAGCGCCTGCGTCTTCTTCAATTATTGGCTATACGGTGCAAATCAGTACGCCCAGCGGGCAAGTTGTATCTCAGACGTTTGCAACGTATCAGCAGGCCAAGGCCTTTGCGCAAACCTATACTGCGGACGAACAGGCGGTGAGCAACCAATCGACGGCCACACCGCAAGTGGCGTCGGCATCTAATACAGGTGTGTTTTAAGCGTTTGTTTTTTGTGAGCGGTAATCATTCGGAATTCAATGGCAAAAGAAATACGACATTCTCAAGCAGTAATGTGCAATAAATGGAAATCCGCAATCCCGGGGGCGCTGGTGGCCGGGGTTGCGATTTTAGGCATTTGCCTTTCCAATCGGTTAGCCGTTGCCCAGAATGTTGTCGGCAATCCGGAAGTTTCCGCGGCGGGGGCACACCGGACAGCGGGCGTAGATATTCTCCAGCAGATCAGCCACGAATCGCAGGCATTTTACCGCACATTGCAAAAATCATTTGTCACGGTGGAAATGGATCCCAACCCGCTGCATCTGCTACCGGGAAAAATCCAGAAGAAATTTCTGGTCTGGGAGAAAAACTGGGTGGTGCAGCATGATTTTAAGGCTAATCCGAATGCGCTCTGGCGGCGGCCTGCCGAATCACGGATTGTCATCAAACCCGATTTACAGTCGGCGACTGCCAAAGAACCGGTGCTGAATCACAGCCAACAGGAGCGACTGGGAGATATTAACCATCATGCGGTGGCGGAGATTTTTTTAATCCGCCATTTTCTTTTTGAAACACATCCGCTGCCCCCCAAGGAATTCTGGCCGGAAATAAAGCTCATTAACGCCCGACTTAACTCGCTGGCCCCGCACAAAAGCAATACGGTTCGCGGGCTGATGGTTGGACAGCATGGCTATGTTGTTATACCCGCCATTATTGCCCCACCGGATGATACGCGGCCTGTAACGATCTGGAATTCCAAGGGCGAGAAATTTTCCGCTTATATTATGGGAGTGAAACTGGGGCTGGGCGTGACGGTTCTGGGGATCAAGCGAAACGACAACATGCATGGCACTTCTTTAATCCGTCATCCACTGCGCGCGGCGGAACTGCTTTTTGCGGTCAATGCGACATCGCCATCGGCACATTGGATTATGCCGTTGGGCGGAAGGCCGGCAAGCGTTCCCCGGCACGGACCTCGCGATATGGACAATGGCCCCGGATTTGGCGGCCAGATGGGCAAATCGCCGGCGTTTGTGTTTAATTTGCGCGGACACCTGGCAGCGCTTAATTTGGACAGTGGATTTTTCCCATTGAACAATAACCGCGGGGGGCTGAAAAGTTTTCTGCTGACAGGCTCGACACAGCAGCCGCGATTTGGCATCCGCTTTGCCATGATTAAAGCGAATGATCCGCTGCGCAAGAGAATTAAAGATTTAGGCAAAAAACCCGCCATGCAAGTCATTGGCACATTTCCGCATTCGCCAGCGGCCCGAGCGGGAGTGAAAAAAGGTGACATCATCATCGCCATTGACGGCACATCGGTTCTGAATTTCCATGAGATTCATCGCCACATTATGGCGAATCCAAAAAATGTGGTGCTGACTATTCTGCGGCATGGCAAAAACAAACAAATCAGCATGAGTCTGCGATTCGGACGCAGGCGGCATAACCATCCGGCAGAAGCCGGAAAAAACTGATAAAACCAATATTATTTGCAACCTCCAGATTTGTGCGCACAATTCCATAAACATGACGGACTTTTCGGCGTGGTCGCACATCCCAGGTCGATTGGAAAAAATCGGTGGAAGATTTATAGCGACACAGGGGCGTTCGGCGATTATAATAGATAGATCGCCCTGCCAGAAGGCGGAGGATTGCATTGAAGTCTGTGCAAGATTTTAATGCGCCGGTGGCGGGCGTTCGACACGCGGATTGGTGGAAAAGAAATCCACCATCCGATGCGGGTTGTTTTTTTGACCCGGAGGAACGAGGCCCATGGCGCTGCAAGTGCTGGTTATTGATGATGAACGCGAGGTCAATGAGACCCTGGGGCAATTATTGACCATGGAGGGTTTTGATTACCATTACGCCGCAACAGGCGAAGATGGATTGAAACTGGCCCGAAATCTTCATCCTGATGTTATTGTGCTTGATGCAATGATGCCGGACAAAACCGGCTTTGATGTATGTCGCGCATTGAAAAGCGCACGGTTGACATGTGGAATTCCGGTGCTGTTTTTTACGTGCCTGTGCGGAGCCAACCATATACTGCAATGCGCGGCGGCGGGTGGACAGGCCCATGTCGCCAAGCCGTTTGACTTTGATACGGTATTGAATTTGATCCGTGAAGCGGATCAGTGGCACAGGGATACCGCCAAAATGCCGGCAACAGGAGGTTTCCGCATTGCCGTTGATCAGGCGGGAAAATCGAGTAAGGGCATTAATCAGATGCTCTGCTCGCTGATCGCTCAAACCGCTATTGATGATGCCGCCCTCGCCCATATCGGCGAGGCTTTTTTTCGCCTATTAGCCGCCACCGGATCGTTGGACAGCAAGGATAGTTCGGCTCCAAAGCTTCCGGTCATTGACATTCAATACACGATTGAACCGGCATCAAGCATGACCGCGATGAAACCCAGTGGCGGCGGAATATGGTGGACTGTGACCGAGCCTGCCCCGGGCATGGTTCATACGGTTCAGAATACTGAAAATAAGGTTGCATCCACCGCAACCGTGCAGGCGAATCGATGGTTGAATATCTGGAAAGATTTCATTGCATCCAGTGGTGTAACCAGTGAACCGCACCCGTCGGGTGCCCTGCGCTTGGTGCGGCGATTTCAAGCCGGTGCCATGATCCCCCCCACTGACGGCAACGTGATGCCTTTCAACACATTTAATAATTCCAAATGCCATAAGAGCTAAGGGGCCGCCAAGAAATAACCTTTCCAATCTGACTTGGTCTTTTGACCTCTGGCCGCGTTGCCCGCTCGTTACGTATCCATGCGGATATGCTCCTCGCGGGCGTCTTGCCAGACGCCAAAATCCCGGCGTCATATTTGTAAACGCTATTTCTTGGCGGCCCCTAATGCACGCATCGGGCGATCGGGCGTTCAACGCGATTCTTTTGACGGGATACCGGACACCTCGGCTTGCACGCAAAAATATAGCCAAAGACCTCGGAAGAATCGATTTTGCCAATTCGCCATATACGGTATACTGATGACCCGATGACACTACTGCTGGTGCACTATGACCCATTGCGCGTCAGCCATGCAGGAATGTGCTTTTGCAAGACACGGAGGTCCGGCTGCCATGAAGCTTCTTTCGCTGGAACTATCAGGATTTAAATCATTTGCCGATACGACCGTTCTTAAATTTGATAACGGCATTACCGGTATTGTAGGTCCCAACGGCTGCGGCAAGTCCAATGTAATGGATGCGGTCAAATGGGTGTTGGGTGAAATGTCGGCTAAGAGCCTGCGTGGCGATGCCATGCTTGATGTCATCTTTAACGGCTCATCCACACGTAAACCCATGGGCATGGCGGAAGTTTCGCTTTTATTCAGTAACGAAGACAGGCGGCTTCCGGTGGAAGACCCGGAAGTGAAGATCACCCGGCGGCTGTATCGCGATGCCACTTCGGAATATCTGGTAAACAACCGCACGGTTCGTCTGAAGGACATCCGGGAAATGTTTCTGGATACCGGCATTGGTGTTGATGCGTATTCGCTGATTGAACAGGGGAAAATTTCCGTTCTGCTGGAATCCAATAATATTGACCGCCGGGAAATATTTGAAGAAGCCGCGGGCATATCACGATTTAAGGCGCGTAAAAAAGAGACGCTCCGCCGATTGGAGCGTACGGATCAGAATCTGGCGCAAACGCAACTGGTGTTGCAGGAAGTTGAACGGCAGCTTCGCAGCGTGAAAGTGCAGGCGGGAAGAGCCAAGAGTTATCAGGAATATTCAACGCGGGTGGATGAACTGCGGCGGATGCACAGCCTGCATGAATACGACCAGCTACATCGCTGCTTATCTGAAGTCAGCAGCCAGCGGAGCGATGTAACCGATGCTCTGGCGGCAAAAAAACGCGAAATCGATGAATTCCGGCAGCGGCAGCAGGATATGCAACTGGAAGTTGATGCGTTGCAGGATGCGGTACGGGAGGCGGAACGTGAATTATCCGGGCTGGAAAGTCGGCGGCAAACGGCCATGCAGCAGTCGCAATTTGCGCAACAGCAGGCCCGGCAGCTTTCCGAACAACAGCAGTCCATGACCAAACGGGGTCAGGAAGTTCAACAGCGGCAGGAAGAATTGGCCACGCTGATTGAACACAGGCAGGGCGATGTCACAAAAATCGAACAATTGCTGGAACAGCGCCAGCAGGAATTGGTGCAGGCCCAAAACCTTCAGCAGACCGCCGCCCGCGAAACTGCCGAGCTTAATCATAAACTTGAATCGGAAAAATCCGGTGCCGTTGAGCTGCTGCGCGAAACGGCACGCGTGCAAAGTCAGGTGAATGCCCTGCAGGTGCGCATGGAAAATTTGAGCAAGCAGGCCGAACGTATATCCGGGCAGAAAGCGCAACTTGCGTCGCGCGTGGACGAACTGGCACAGCAGGCCGCAACGCTTCAGCAGCAAAGAGAGGAACTGACCGCACAGATTCAATCGTTAAGATCGCAAATTGATGAAGTGCGCGGACGACAGCAGGCCAATAATCAGCGATTGTCCGATCTGCTGAACCAACTCGGGAAAAAACGCGAGGCCAGAAGCGGCTTGCAGAGCCGACAGGCCGTGCTCGAAGATTTACAACGGCGGCGTGAAGGCGTTTCTGATGCCGTGCGCGAGGTGCTTAAAACCCGTGACGCTGGCAAAGGATTTACCTATGTTAAAGGGATGGTGGGCGAATTATTTGAAGCCGATCTGGAAATTGCCCCGGTCGTAGAAGCAGCTCTTGGCGAATTACAGAGCGCTCTGATAATCGATAAACATTCTGATTTGCTGGCAGATTGCGATGCATGGAGCAAACAGGCCGGACGCATTACGGCGATTTGTCTGGATTCACTGCCCGGCTATCGGGAAGACGGTAGTTTTCGGATACCGGAAGAATCCACAGCCATTCGTTTAATTGATCTGGTGCGGTATCCGGTGGAGCACACGCCATTGGCGTTGCATCTGTTGGGCCGCACGATTCTGGTTAACACGCTGGCGGAGGCCCAGGCGTTGCGGGTGGCGGGCGGGCGCGGTTATCGCTTTGTCACGCGGCGCGGCGAGGTCGTGCAAAGCGATGGGCTGATCCAGCTTGGCGATCTATCACGCAGAGTCGGGGCCATTACGCGGCGCGGTGAATTGAACCGCCTGGCGGAGGATTTACGGCAACTCGACGGGGAGATAAACACCCTGGCGGAGCAAAGCGGGCAATGTGATCAGAACGGTAAAGCGCTGGCGGCCGATCAGCAGACTCTGCGGGATCAGTTGCTGGTGCTGGAGACGCGCCATGCCCAGGCCAATGCGGCGTGGCAGCAGAATCAGCAGCTTGCGGATCGGACCAAAGGCGAAATTCCCATTTTGGAAGCTGAAGCCGCAGGCATTGCGCGACAGTCCACAGATTGTTTGCAACAGCACACGCAATTAACGGCACGGGCCGCGGAATTGGAAGCCAAGTCCCGCGCGGCTGAACAGCTGGTAAAGGAATTGGATCAGCAGGTGCAGCAGAACCGGCAGGAACTTGCGCGCGTGGCCGAACAGGCCACAGCATTGCGTGTAATTGTTGGGCAAACCCAGGAACAACGCGCATCACAAGTGCGGGAATTGCTGGCTGCCCGACAAAATCATCAGGAAGCTCTGCGACAGACTCAGCGTATCGGGGAGGAACTTGCCGCGTTGGATCTGCGGATTAAGGAATCAGAAGAAACCGGTTTGCGGGCTGCGGCAACGGCGACTGAATTGGAGCAGAACTGTGTGCTGGCGAGAAATCAGGTCGCGGAAAACAGCGGCAGGCTGGCGACGGTGCGACAATCCGCGACGCAGGCCAATAGTGCTATCGCGGATGTGACACGCCATGCGGATGAACTTGGTCGCCAGGAACATGAGTTGTCTCTGGCGGAAAATGAGGTCAGCGTGCGGCTGGAGACGCTGGTGGAGCGAGCCGGCGAAGAACTGCAGGTGAATCTGGTGGAGGCTCATGCCGACTACCAGGCACCGGTGGATGCGGACTGGGACGTCATTACAGCGGAAATTGCGGACCTCAAGGGCCGCATGACGCGACTGGGCAATGTAAATCTCGATGCGGTCAACGAACTGGCGGAACTTGAAAAGCGGCAGGAATTTTTAGCCACGCAAATTGCCGATATACTCGACGCTAAAAAGCAGTTGGAGGAACTGATCGCAAAAATTAATGAAGATTCCCGGCAGCGATTCATTGATACCTTTGAAGCGGTACGCAAGGAGTTTCATGAAATTTTCCGCAAGCTTTTTGGTGGCGGAAAAGCGGATATTGTCCTTGAAACGCCGGAAGATGTTCTCGAATCCGGTATTGATATTCTGGCGCGGCCGCCGGGCAAAGAATTGCAATCCATATCGCTGCTTTCCGGCGGTGAAAAAGCGATGACCGCCATTGCACTGGTGCTGGCGGTATTTAAAAGCAAGCCATCACCATTCTGTGTGCTCGACGAAGTCGATGCGCCGTTGGATGAGGCAAACACGGGCCGATTCGCATCAATCATTCAGGAATTTTTGGCGCACAGCCAATTCATCGTCATCACGCATAATAAGCGGATGATGGCGATTGCCAATTTGCTGTACGGTATTACCATGCAGGAACAGGGAGTCAGTAAGCGCGTGGCGGTACGCTTTGATGGCAAAACGCAGCTTGAACCGGCCAAAGGTCAGCCGGTAGCGGCAGGCGCTTCGGAAGCGGCGTAAGGTAGAAATTGGACATGGCAAGCGCATCGGACTACCAGCGTTCTAACGCGAGCTACCCCAAGGCAATTATTGGAATTGTCGGGGGGATCGGAGCGGGTAAAAGCTCGGTAGCCAATGAACTGAAAAACGCGGGCTGCCTGGTCATAGACAGTGACCGGCTGGCGCATGAGGCGCTGGATGAACCGGCCATACGTTCCGAGTTGAAAAAATGGTATGGCGCAGAGATTATCGGAAGTTCCGGGAGAATTGATCGGAGAAAACTCGGGAGCTTGGTTTTCCGCAACCCCGAAAATGTTACGCGACTCAATTCATTGATTCACCCCCGAGTGGAGCAATTGCGACGGGAAATTATGGAATCTGTGCGCAAAAACCCGGATATTTTGGCGGTCGTGTTGGATTCACCGCTGTTGATGGAAAGTGGATTACACCGGCAGTGTGATGCTATAATATTCGTGGATTCTCCAGTCGAAAATCGGCGGAAGCGTGTGATGGTAAGCCGAGGATGGGATGCCGCCGAATTGGCCGAGCGAGAAAAATTTCAGGCAGCACTGGACAAAAAGAGAGAAATAGCGGATCATATTATCGTCAACGACGGGGAACCGGCGTTGATGGGTAATCAAGTCCGCGAAGTTCTTACCACGGTTTTAGCGAGATTTGGGCGGATTTATAAAGGTTAGTGTTCAGCAGTACCGGCATTTGCGATAGATTTGTTCAGCGGACGGTGCTGGCAGGGTAGAGTAAAAGAGCGGCCCTTCCTGTAGTTTTCCTCGAAGATGGCCGATAAGACAATAATAGGAACTGCGGCCTATTTAAGCCGCTCCTCAGCAAGAACGCGAATACCCCTAAGTAACCTTTGGATACAACGGTGTCAGCCGAACCGTTAAACGTAATTTCGGCTTTTTGGTAATGACTTAATGCGGCATATCTGGATCAGTGGTTGAGAGTAGTTCGAGCCTTACCATTGATGTACAGACTTTCCGATGATTAAAACAATTAAATTTCAATAAGGAGAATATTATGGCACGAACAACCAAGAGCAAGAAAGCCGCAGTTGCGGCAGCAGCCGTTGCGGTCGAAGAAGAACCGCAGCGACAGGTTGCGGTTGAATCCGCAGCACCATTGCTGGAAAATGTAACCCCGGAAGCTCCGACACAGGCCCCGGCGGAAAATGGCGATGCCGCCAAGGACAACGGAGAAGCGGTTGCGGCAACGGAACCCGCCAAACCCGCGGACGATGTGAATGGAAATCAGCAACCCACAGCATCTGTGGACGGAGCCACCATGATTGGCTCGGCCATGGTGGGCATGGGTGGCGGCATTGATGATGATGACGACGTTTATGATGATGAAACACATCAGAAATATGAGCAGGTCAAGCGCAGTGAATTGCACCTCATTGATCTTCAGAAAATGACGGTTAATGAATTGCATGAAATATGCAAAAAAGAGGGAATTGAAGAATACATCGGTCTGAAGAAGCAGGAACTGGTTTTCAAGGTTCTTAAAAAGCGCATTACCGATAATGGCCTGATGGTGGGAGAGGGCGTGTTGGAAATTCTGCCAGACGGCTTCGGATTCCTTCGCTCCCCGGAATACAACTACATTCCGTGTCCGGATGATATTTATGTGTCGCCCTCCCAGATACGCCGCTTTGGCCTGCGAACGGGCAACATCATCACCGGGCAGATTCGCCCACCGAAAGAATCAGAGCGTTACTTTGCACTTCTACGTGTGGAAGCAATAAATTTTGAAGACCCCAACATGCTCACCGAAAAGGTGAACTTTGAGGATCTCACGCCACTGCACCCGAATAAACGTTTCTTCCTGGAAACCACTCCCGAAGAAATCAATATGCGGATTGTGGACATCGTAACCCCCATCGGCAAGGGTCAGCGTATGCTCATTGTGGCCCCGCCGCGCACCGGCAAAACGGTGCTGCTGCAGAAAATAGCCAACGCCATTTCCACCAATCATCCGGAAGTGTATTTGATTATTCTGCTTATTGACGAGCGTCCCGAAGAAGTCACTGAAATGCAGCGGGCCACCAAGGCTGAAGTGGTCAGTTCTACGTTTGACGAACCGGCAAGCCGACATGTCAGCGTTGCGGAAATGGTCATTGAAAAGGCCAAGCGACTGGTTGAATACGGACGTGATGTGGTTATTTTGCTGGATTCCATTACGCGACTGGCCCGAGCCTACAACACGGAAGTACCACATTCGGGCAAAATTCTTACCGGCGGCGTGGATGCCAATGCGTTGCAGAAACCGAAGCGATTCTTTGGTGCGGCGCGTAACATCGAAGAAGGCGGTTCATTGACCATTATTGGTACAGCTCTGGTTGAAACCGGATCCAAGATGGACGAAGTGATCTTTGAAGAATTCAAGGGCACCGGCAACAGCGAATTGCATCTGGATCGGCGCCTGGTTGAACGCCGCACGTATCCGGCCATCAATATCGCGGCCAGCGGCACGCGTAAAGAAGAACTGCTGCTGGACAAGCGCGAATTGGAACTGGTCTATCGCCTGCGAAAAGTCTTGGCTGATATGAACGCCATTGAAGCGGTGGAGCTGCTGAAGAACCGTCTGGAAAAGAAGAAAACCAACGGCGAATTTCTCCTGACAATGAATTTAGATTAACCGCGACGCATCGGACCGCAAATATTTTCCAGAACGGCGATTCGCATCCAACCGTGACGCTGCCGCGTCAGGCTAATTTTGTTTTCCGGAGCCACGTGTGGCATTCGACATTGACACGCCCCTTAGCTTAACGCGGAAGCGTTAAGTTGGATGCGGAAATAAGATGTGATGGAACACTCCGCTGCCCCCGGTAAAATTGGTGCCCAGCGCGACGCATCGGACCGTAAATGTTTTCCGGAATGGCGCTTCGCATCCAACCGTGACGCTGCCGCGTCAGGCTAATTTTGCTTTCCGGAACCACGTGTGGCATTCGACCATCACACATCCCCTTAGCTTAACGCGCAAGCGTTAAGTTGGATGCGGAAATGAGATGTGATAGAACACTCCGCTGCCCCCGTTAAAATTGGTGCCCGGAACAACGCATCGGGCCGCAAATATTTTCCGGAACGGCGATTCGCATCCAACCGTGACGCTGCCGCGTCAGGAGCGGCTGATGAAAATAGCGTCATCAGTGCAAATAGATCGCGTCTCCCGCATTAATTGCGGGAATTTTTGCAGCCTTGAGTTTTACATCTTCGGGATATAGTGCAAAAGATGCGGCGATTTCAATGGTGCAATCCGGCGTGCCGTCTGGTTTGCGCGGCACTTTTATACCCGCGGATTCGAGCCATTGACTGTTGCGCTGCGTGGTAATCTGCCTTGATGATTCAATGGAATCCACACCTTGGGCATTTTTTATCGGGGCGAATTCATCGATCCGATCGGTCTCATAAACAATGCTGCTGGAAGCCAATGGCAACGCGTCAAATACAAACGTCTCCATCTTTATGGCGTTGGGCTTTTCGGGTTTGATCGTTTTTCCTGTGGCCATATCCACACAAGGCACTTTTTTCTCGGCGCGGTGATACGGCAACGCAAAGCCGCGGGCATTCAGGCGCTCTACAAAATCGCAACGAATCGCGTGCAGGGCAATGCTGCCCGCGCGAAATCGTAACTGGCCGTCAGCGGTGCGCTGTTCCGCCAACACTTCCGGCAAATCGGAATATTCAATGACGGTCATTTTTCCGTTCACCAGGCAAATATTGCCGAGCTTCTCCGTACTAGAAACTTTGGGGAGAATTTTACTGGACATATCGGAATGTTCCATTTCATGCAGACCCAGGAACAGCGGATCAACACACCGCACAATCGGATTATCCACCTGGAAATAGCTGATTTGTGTAACGCCCCGCTTCCGCATATCCGCCAGGGCACCACTTTTATGCAACGCCAACAGCGATCCGCCATGACCGTTGGGAGATAGCGCCAGCGTACCGGGTGTTTCCAACAGCACCTTTCCATCGAGGCTCACCGCCGGCAGCATATCCTGGGAGAAAAACATAACCTGCGATTCAGGCAGGCCAAAATAATTGTGCTGCATCCAGAAATCCACCGTGGCGTGATGATTGGCGGTACTGGTCATAAGATAAAAGGGGATCGTGCAATTAAAACGTTGTTCCATCGCACGGATATATTCAGCAAAGCATTGAAACAGCGGCTTATTTTTTTTAGCTGTGGCAGGGAAAGTTCCTTTTGGACCGTCCCAACCCAAACGCGACCCTTGTCCGCCAGCGACCACAAAAGCCGCAACCTGATTTTTTTTCAGCAGGTTCTCGCCAATGGCCTGCGCCTGCCGATATTTTTCCCGCATTGCCGCATCCTGCGGTACGTGCGGAAAATACGGTGCCGGTTCAATATTTTCCGGCAATTTCACGCTTTCCGGATTCAGCACAACCGTTTTGATCAGTTCCGCCAGGAGCGGCCAATCCATGGAGGCAATCTGCCGATCTAATTCGATTTTTTCCGTTGGCGCAAGTTGATCGTAGAAAGCGAAAAGATGTCCCTGCCCAATGGCCGTAAGCTGTTGTACCAGCGCTTTATGATCGGGGTGTTGCAACATAAGTTGATAAAACTCCGTATGGTTAAAAACTGCTAATACCTAATTCAAAGTACGTTTCGTGACCTCTTCACTAATCTTGTCGATAAAGGCCGACAACGGCATTGCGCCAAGGTCCTGATCTTTACGGGTGCGAACGGCGACGGCGTTCGTCTCCATTTCCTTGGCCCCGACAATCAGCAGATAAGGAATTTTCTGCTCCCGGGCGCGACGAATTTTGGCGCCAATTTTATCATCCGCCGTATCAAGCTCTGATCGCACACCCACAGCCAAGAGCTTGCTGTTGACTTCTTGGGCATAGGTTACAAATTTCTCACTGATACTTAGCACCATGGTCTGCACCGGAGAAAGCCATGTCGGAAACGCGCCGGCAAAATGTTCAATCAATATGCCGGTGAAGCGTTCCATTGAACCAAACGGTGCCCGATGGATCATCACCGGACGATGCGGGGAATTGTCCGCACCAATATATTCCAGCGCAAAACGTTCCGGCAGCACATAATCAAGCTGAACGGTGCCGAGCTGCCACTGTCGACCAATCACGTCTTTCACCAGAAAATCCAGCTTCGGTCCGTAAAATGCCGCCTCGCCCAGAGCCTCTTCATGGCGAATGCCGACGTCTTTAACGATTTTCCGTAGCGTTGCCTCCGCCCGACCCCACAGGGCGGGATCACCTGCGTACTTATCCGATGCCGGATCGCGCAAACTCACGCGACACTGATAATCGGTAAAGCCCAGGGTTTTAAATACCAGCAGAACCATTTCCACGGTGGAAAGCAATTCCGCTTCCACCTGTTCGGGTGTGCAGAACAGATGGGCATCATCCTGCGTGAATCCGCGCACGCGCGTCATACCGGATAATTCGCCGGATTGCTCAAAGCGATACACGGTTCCGAATTCCGCCAGACGTATGGGCAGATCACGGTAGCTGTGCGGAGAGGCAGCATAAATTTGGATGTGATGCGGGCAGTTCATTGGTTTAAGCAGATATTCGCTTTCATCCGTGCCGTCGCGTTCTTTCATTTTTATAGTCGGGAATTGTGATTCTTTATAATACGGATAATGCCCGCTGGTTTTGTACAAATTGATATTACCGATATGCGGTGTATAAACAGAACTGTAGCCGCGGCGGATTAATTCCAGCCGCATGAAATTTTCCAGTTCCTGCCGCACCACGCCGCCCTTGGGCATCCACAGAATTAAACCGCTGCCCACCAGCGGCGAAATGGTAAACAACCCGAGTTGTTTTCCAATAACCCGATGATCGCGACGTTTGGCCTCATCAATGAGTTGGAGGTGCGCTTCCAATTCCTGTTTGGTGAAAAATGCCGTTCCATAAATCCGCTGCAACTGCTGCTTGGATGCATCACCATGCCAATACGCCCCGGCCACGCTGGTTACTTTAAACGCCCCGATGCGGCCAGTTGTCGGCAAATGCGGCCCGCGGCACAGATCTTCCCAATTCTTATGCGGTTCACCAGTGGCATAAAAACTGATAACAGCCTGCGGATCAGCCGCCAGCGCCCGCTGCGCGTTATCAAGTTTATAAGGATTTGCTTCCTGTTCCAGTTTTGAAAGCGCCGCTTCCCGCGGAAGTTCATAGCGTGTGAAAGGACGGTTCTGGGCAACGATTTTCTCCATCTCCGCTTCAATGCGGGGAAAATCCTCTTCCCGGATCGGCTGCGCCAATTCCATATCGTAGTAAAAGCCCGTTTCCACCGGCGGGCCATAGGCCAAGCGCACTTCTGGGAACAGCCGCGTAATAGCCTCGGCCATAACGTGCGCGGTGGAATGCCGCAACAGATAGATGGCGTTGGGATCAGCCGCCTTGGCGGTAACAATCGCCACTGCTGCGTCGTGATGAATGGGCGTCGAGAGATCGGCAAGCTGCCCGTCGATCATTGCACCGATCGCATCTCGTGCCAGTCGTTGCCCAATGGCTTGCGCCACCTGCAAAGGTGTTACGGAAACGGCATCAAACTGTTTTTTTGCCCCGTCGGGCAGAGTAATCGTAATCATGGGGACGAATTATCCGACACTTTGGCCATTTTGTCTTGTGTCTGCCTCCGATTTGCCATATTTACTTTTGGATGCCGACCTTGCCAGCGACGACACGCATCTAATATGGCATGCAGCATCATCTTCTGAACGCCTGGACTATCAATAATTGTGGCATGGGTCAGCTTTTTGGTAGGAAAGCCGACAGCGGCGTAACGCAGGTTAATATCTGTGAGCCTCGTGCGATAAACATCCTTAACCTTGGCCGGCACCCCCCGCCAGATCGGCAGCCAATCGGTATCGGGATGACTTTTATATATATCAATACAGCGTTCCACATTCGCTGGAACACGTGGAGGGGTTACTGGATCAATTAATAACAGCAGTTGCACCTTGATTCCGTGCCGCCCCAGCGCCCGGGCAACGCGTATCTGGTCGTCCGCTCCCCAGGAATGGCCATACAGGATCAGCGGGCCATGCATCAGGTGTTTGCGGTAATCCCGCAGGATAATGCGCTGAAACTGCCCCTTGCTGTGGTCAGCAATGGCCGCCGCCTGAATGATATGGTCATGGTTTAGGCGATTCGCCAAGCCATCAATACCCAGACTGAAAACGCCCAGAAAGCCGCGCATTCCAAAGGCATGACCTTCATATTGAAAATCAGCCCGATCACTGGTCACAACTGCGGACCGCACCGGATCAGCGGGCCGCCCGGTCAAATCTACGCAGCCGGAACTTACCATCAACAGCAAACCGACAAACGCCCATGTTATCGGGCCTGTCAGTCGCATTATTGTGCCATTTTGTTTCATAAGCAACTTCACCGCCATTGCAAAAACGCCATCTTACGGCGTGAATGATAGAGGCAGTTAACCCCTTTGGCGAGTACGGCCAATCGTTCGGCCAGCGCTACGGCGGCTATGCCCGTTGTTATCCGGATAGGCCGGAACCCGGTAACGCCACGCGGCATTGGGAAAAATACGGGCATGCGATGCCAACCACGGCCTGAAAATAAAACGGAATCATACACGTAATCGCAATAGCAATCGGAGAGAAACCCGCAGTCGCTACTTGCGGGAGCGGGCTTGAATTGCCGACTTATGAGTTCATTTACACATCCCGATAAATATAGGCAGACCATTCTACAGCCATATTTTCAGTCTGATTTGACTTTTTAATCCCGCACGAGCATCATCATAATTAATCAACGAGTCGAAGCGGCGTCGGGTGTCACGCCGCTGGATCAAGAAGCTGTAAACCCGTTTTCGTGCAAGATGGAAGGAATTATTCCATGCCAACCGATGAAAAAACCACGCTGGAAATCCGCGACGCCACAGCCAACCCGGCCCCGTTGGGCCTGTTAGCATTCGGCATGACCACCGTGCTGCTTAATTTCGCCAATGCCGGCCTGTACGAGCTTAGCAGCATGGTGCTGGCTATGGGAATTTTCTACGGCGGCCTGGCGCAGGTAATCGCCGGAGCACTGGAATGGAAAAAGAATAATACGTTCGGCATGACCGCATTTATCTCTTACGGTATGTTCTGGCTGTCGCTTGTGGCATTGGTGATTATGCCGGGAATGTTTCAGAAAATCGCCGGCCCCAACGCCACGGCCATGGCCGTTTATCTGGGGATGTGGGGACTTTTCACGCTGGTGATGTTCGTTGGCACGCTGAAACTCAGTCGGGCGTTGCAGGTTGTTTTTGGCACATTGGTGATTCTCTTTGCTCTTCTGGCTCTGGCGGAAACGACCGGAAATTCCAACATTCACATGGCGGCTGGCTACGAAGGCATCTTCTGCGGCTTATCTGCCATGTACACCGGCCTTGCCCAGGTGCTCAACGAGTTGTACGGCAAAGCCGTGCTGCCGCTGGGACCGGTAAAACGGTAGATATGAGGTGCGAATTGGCGCTACTTTTTCTTCTCCTTTTTTTCTTCTTCTGCGATCTTGGCTTCTTTTTTCTTCTTTTTACGGGCCTTAAGCACATGTCGGCTTTGCACCGCCATGCCCAGTACTCCCAAACCGGCATAGACCCAACATGGCCGCACGCTGCGGATGACATTCTTGAGCATTCCCGGATCAAAGCGACGGGTAAATACCGCCACCGCCCAAAGAATCATCGCCGCTCCCAGCCATGCACCGCCAATTAAACTTATCACGCGCGGAAAAAGCAATCCCAGTAAAATGACCACCAGCAGCCCTCCTGCGGCAGCCGCCATGACCTGGGCTTTTTCTGATTTATTGAGTCGCTGCGAATCCGTTGCAAGCGCAACATATTGCTTGTGAACATCTTGCACCACACGCCGCCGCAATGCCATTATCGGGCGGCTTGTCGCCGGCTGCGAGGATGCAACCATCCGTTTTCCCGTCGCAGCATGAACCAGCGAGGGCAAAGGTCGATTTTTGACAGTATCATTTGCCGGCGTAAACGCACCGTCATGCCACGCCATAAGTCCGCCACACAGTAATGCCGTCAGGGCCGCAAAAAGCAATGCTTGCGTCAACCGAAACAGCACCGCTCCGAGAATAATCCCCACGACCATTCCCATGATTACCAGCGTAAGATCAGCAAGCTGTGTATGCCACAACAGCGGCAGAAAATAGCCGAAAACAGCCCCCGCCACAGCCATAAATACCGTCAGCACGGGCCGGGCCATCCGGACAAATTCCAGCCAGAATATCATACCCAGAACAAACAATGCGGCCGCACTAAACAGCAGAGCATTGCCTATGGTGTGGGGAAGCCACATGTTCATCGCCGTCATCGCTCCAACGCCATCAGCACCAGAAAGGTGATATCAAAAAGGCCATTACGCACACCAACGCCGCTATGGCATCCCAACCCCTGGTTGTCCATACCGAATAGGCATGGATTATATCGCGCCCATTGCATGGTGCATACTCTGCCTGCCACGGCCCCGCGTAAAATCTCACTGCCCGCTGGTAAGGGGCCGCCAAGAAATAACGTTTACAAATATGACGCCGGGATTCTGGCGTCTGGCAAGACGCCCGCGAGGAGCATATCCGCATGGATACGTAACCAGCGGGCAACGCGGCCAGAGGTCAAAAGACCAAGTCAGATTGGAAAGGTTATTTCTTGGCGGCCCCTAAGCTAATTTCCCAGTTCAGTCGGAAGCGGTATTTTATGCTGCTTTTTCGGAACACGGTAACGCGGTTTGGCTTTCGGCAGTTTCAGGCCACCGCCAACCGGCGTTACCGTCATAATGGTCTGTTCCGGCAGATGCTCCTTTTTAACGCCATACTGCACCACGTGACCGGGCGAACCGTTAAACTGTGGTGCTGTGGCCCCTTCCCACACTTGCCCCAGATAAATATCACGATCAGTGAGCAGACCGTCAAAATGGTAGCGCCCCCCCGCCACATCAGGCAATTGATGCATCAAGTGGCCATTCGCGTAAAACGCCGAATAATTATCCCACCACGCCGTACACCGGTGCCCCTCAAACCGTACAGTGGCACTGTTCATCCAAGGCTCAACTTCAATAACACGAATCCTGCCACTGATCGGTCTTACCAAACCGGGCCGTCCCGATGTATCAAGTGAACTGGAACAGCCCATAGTCAGAAGGCTCATTGCTAAAACCATTGTGCCTGCACACATCACTGCGCCCAGAGCACGAATTTCATTTTGTGGTACAGGTCTTGCCATACGTACAACATGATAAACGAATTTTGTCTCTTAATCCCGTGCCGGATATTTCCGATCTTTTCTGTGATGAAATTCCGATATGTTTTGGCTTGGAGTCGGAATCTCTGACTAACGCTACAGCGCGACATTTGCCGGGCCGCAGGAGGCATTGGCATCGCGAACGGCTGCAATTCTTTTTTCTCCAGCCGAATTTGCTCTGCTATCTACTTTCTCCAAACTCCGGCTCTATTTTCGCCTGCGGCAAAAATGCCCGGCGGGAATCAATCCCACAACCGTCGCGTAGAAGGCGATTAGAATCGGGATCCAACAAACATTCCGCTTTTTTTGGATCATCATTGAACACAGCCGTGTCGGCACATCACATATTTTCCAGCACTGATGTAAAGTGATAGTTTCCCGCCTTGACAGAAAATATTGCGTATTCGCCGTCCATTCGCACAAATTCAACGTGCGGGTTCCGCGGCGCAACAGGCTTTCCATCTTCATTGATATCGGCACGACGACGCGCGGGAATGGCCACTTCTGCGCCGCTATTGGGTGGAATTGTAATGTTCCAAGCAAATTTTTTGCCATTTCTTTGCCATTGGCTGTGAATAACGCCATACATACTTTGATAATGTGCCTGTGCTGATGTCAATTGGCGGAAGTTGTGCGGACGCAGCATAAAACGTTTAAATCCCGGATCCGTTTCAAAAGGACGGATTCCAGCGATACTTTCATGAAACCAGGCGGCAAAGCCGCTCTGCATGGCATGGTTGCAGGAACACTGATTCGGCGTTTGATCAACGGGTGTGTCGTACTGGGTCTCCGGCCAGGTTGTATTGCCGCGGGAAAGCATAAATCCATAGCTGGGATAATCCAACTTTTTCATCATGCCATAAGTTAACGCGTCGTAGCCGTGCTCATTGAGAACCGTATACAACGGGCGGGAACCCAGCACCCCGGTATCGGCATGATCGTGCTGCGCGCGGATTTCATGGGCCAGAGCGGCGGCCACGGATTTTTCCTTATCTTCCGGAGCCAGACCAAATCGCAAGACCACCGCATTGGCGGTTTGTGAACCATATCCGCCGGAATGCGGATCATAGAATGCCCGATGAAAGGCGGCTTTAACTATGGCCGCCTGGCGCTTAAACCATTTTTCATCGGAACTCCGGCCCAATAATGCGGCGGTCTTGGCCATGATATTAAGACTGGAATATTGTAAAGCTGTGGAGGTCAGCGGCACCGGGCACTTCGGATTGGCACCTCCCACACCGGGCGGACACCAGTCGCCATAACCATATTGCACAATGCCGTTCTTACTGACCGCCGCGGATGCCACGAAATGTACCCAGCGCTTCATATGCGGATATTGCCGGATAAGTGTGGATGAATCACCGTAGTACAAATAGATAAACCATGGGATCGCCACCAAAGCAGCACCCCAATCGGGGTTGGCCTGACCGCATAATCTGCGTCCGGTGGCAATGTTGCAGGGAAGACCGGGAGACGCCGGTGTGTTCCATGGCGTCCTGCCACCCCGCCCCAATGTGGTGTCCATATCGCCAGCCAATTTATTCAACAGTGGAGCCATATTAAGATTAAAAATTGAGGCTTGGGCGGAAATTTCCATATCTCCCAGCCATGAACACTTTTCGCGTTGCGGGCAATCCTCGGTAATGCTGTGCATGTTGCTTTCCAGCGTCCAGAGCGAGGTTTGATAAATACGATTCAACTGCGCATCGGAGCAAACAAAATCGCCCCGCTTTTCCGCACCGGTTCGCAATTGTATACCTTCCATAAAACCCAACGTCGGCTTTTGTTTTAATCCGCTTACCTCAACATATCGGAATCCATGATACGTAAAACGTGGCCGCCATTGCTCGCCCCCGCCTTTGCACACAAATATTTCCGTTTGCACCACGCCAGTGGCGAAAACGCCCGTCGTGGCGGGGTCAATCTCCAAGCCGCCGGGAGCCAGTATCTCCGCCATACGCAATGTGATTTTTGTCCCGGCAGGCTCAGCCACTGTCAGACGCACGCAGCCGGCAAAATTTTGCCCCATATCGATAATCCATTTGCCACCGGACGACGCAAGAATACGCATCGGCTTGATGATACGGGTGTCCTGAATTGGCTGGATCATCTGGCTTTGCAGTTTCACAGCCGGAGACTTAGACACGCGCGCTGCCTGCCACTGCTTATCGTCTAGACCCGGTTCCGCCCAGCCGGGGATTTCCAGTCTGGCATCATAGGTTTCACCGGCGTAGACATTGTCAAAAAGAACCGGCCCGGTCGTGACCTTCCAACTGGCATCGGTGGCAATGGCATCAATGGATCCATCGTTATATTCGATGATACATTTAGCCAGCAGTACCGGTGGCCCCCACGCCAGCCATGCTGCCATAAAGGCAAGATTCTGGCCATAAAATCCATTACCCAGCATAACCCCGATTGCGTTGTTGCCTTGCCGTAGCGCGGCGGTGACATCATGAGTGACATAAAAGGCACGGGCATCATACGTGGTCATGCCGGGATCCAACTGGTGATCACCCATCCGCCTGCCATTAATAAACAGTTCGTAATACCCCAGACCACATATATACATCCGTGCGCGGGACACCGCCTTACCGATGGAGAGGGTTTTGCGAAACAAAGGGGAGGGGAAGGTTTTTTCCATCGTCGGTGTTTTCATGGAACTGGTTTGCACCGGGCGTAATACCAACGGAGATGTTCTGGTATCTTCCGCCAATTCTATCCATTGGGCCGGTTGCCAATCGGCGGCTTTAAGCATTCCCATTTCCCAAACGGCTGGCGATGCCCAGGCGCTGATGTTGCCTTGAGCATCCCATGTCCGCACCGTCCAGAAATAACGCTCCCCTGATTTTAGCGCGGAACCGGCATAAGGAACTAAAACGCTTTGATCCGACGCACGACGACCGGAATCCCATACATCCGCCTTGCCGGGCTGCAGCAACGCCGCTTCTCGCGCTACCAATATATGATAACCCGTTTGACGCGCACCGCGTTGGGCCGATCCGAGCATCCAGCTTAATCGCGGGTGCATCGTATCCACACCGAGGGGATCAACCAGATATTCGCAGGTAAGGCCCGCAGGTGGCGAAGCATCCTGCGTTACGTTAACCGCTTGAGATCGTGTTGCTCCCGCAGCAACCGCGAACCCGGCTATTTTCAGAACATCCCGGCGCGAAGCCATGTTCTTGGATGATCGGACTGCCGGTTTTGTAGGTTGTTTTTCCATGATTTAACGCTGCCTTTCAGAATAGTCTCCCATGATGCAAAGCCTCACCCGCGCAGGATGAAAAAAGGCCCTATTATTTCGCTGTTGCGAAGGCGCGGCCAATTTTCAGAGCAGAGCAGCAGGGTACTGTGATATCGGGAAACGCACCGTAATTTCTGCGTTCGGAGGTTTGCATGTTTAACTCCCGACAATGCTTTTATTACCCCGTACTCCAATGCGGAGCGTTGGGTTGCTCGGCGAGAAACGTATGAATAGCTTTCGCCAGGTTGCTGTCGTTTAAGGGAAACGTTTTTCCCACTCTGTCTTGATGCCACCATCCGGGGAATAAGACATGGCAACCATTGAAAACAAACTTCCGCATATCTTTTAATGCGGCATGATAAAGTGCCGGACTGTCGGGGGGTTGATTCGGGGCCGGATGCCATTCAAAAATTCCCCAGTTGCGGCTATATTGGGTGATCATAGCGGGATTCAGGCTGCCAAAACGGGTGATGCCTACATGCCCATTCTGGGGTAAATAGCCCGACCAAATCGTTGAAGCGGAAGACAGCGCTCTGCGGGCACCTCCGGGCGCATCTCCCAATAATTCGGCGGGGATCTGGTGCGCGTAAAGCAATTCTTTAGGCAAACCTTCCGCTATTAGCAAGCTCGCCACATCCCGAACAAAATGCGCCACTTCACATTCGCGGAAACCATACGCCGGATGTGCGGGATTACCCGGCGGGAATGAATTGTTGTTGCCTTGATAGGTCCAATTCCATGCCCTCCACCATCTGGAATGATTTTGGATGCGAGGTGCATCTAAGCCACCGCCGGTAAAGCCATTGCCCGAATGCGGCATGGGGTCAAATTTCGGATCTGTAATTGGCTCAGGAAATTTGTCTATATCCCAATACGCCAAGGTCCATGTTTGAAAATTGGTACCAAATATCTCGTTAAATGTTTTGCCTCTCCCCTTGGCGTCATCCGGTGTTGGATCATCATAAAACGGACTGATCTGGTGGCCATCAATGGAAACAAATGGCCCCGTGATTAACTCCGGTGCGCCCTGTCCGGCATATCTGGCACCCGGTGCATAAAGTCCACGATGTCGAAGCCAGTCACGAAATTCGGCAACGGCAAAGGGACTGTAGTCACCGAGATATTCATTGCTGGCCACGCCGCCAATGGCCAACTCCTCCTCTATGGTAAAATTAATGACGGCTATGACTCCCGGATAAGCCCGCATGGCTGTTTTAACTTCTCCCGCCCAGCGCTTGGCCTTCCGGCGCATTTCCTCCCGTATTGCCGGAGCGTAACGGGACGGAGTCACAACCAAAGTGTCTCTTCCCTGCACGGGACCGGGCACGCCACGCCATGTTTTTCCATTGAGTCGCCACTGGTAGTTCCGCAGATCGCCGTCGGGATTGGTCAGCCCCCCGTCATGGGTTTGCATGGCGAAAATGACGCCGCGATGGATGTTGTGCTCGTTAAAAATTTTGAGTTGCCGCAGGAGTAATGGTAGATTTCCGGACGTATAAATTGAGGCGAATCCTAATTTATTGTAATTATTTCCGGGCCCGAATTCCTTTTTCATTTTGGCAATTTGCTGTCGATATTCATCATCCGTGGTAGCGGAACGATCCAGTGCCCCCTCCCAAATGGGCATCAGGTAAAAGGTATTGCTGTGGTCCGGTTTGGGCCAGGCGTGGGCGGAGGTTCTCCCTGTATTTTCCTCCTCCAGGATTGCGGTTACCGAATCGGCATGAGCCTTGTCGCAAAAGCTATTGTTTCTCCCGGAGATGGACGCAAGTATCGCCCCGGCGGAAGCCGCCAGGAGGTGGCGACGGGTAAGGCCTTGAGCACTGGTAGTACCTATCGTGTTCTTCATTTCATGCGCCATAAATGGTCATTATCCTTTCAAGTTTTTAGAACCAATTGATTCCCGGATGATTCAGCAACCGTACCGGGCGAGCCGGAATCCACAGATTCCGGTGGATGCGATCAACGCGCAAAACCAATGGAACGTATCTTAACCCATGCGCCATTTTGACCCGTGAGTACCGGGGCAATCCGCAACTGCGCCATGGCACCGTGATACGCTTTATCACCCGCCAGCCGAATTGCGTAACGATGATAAAGGCCATCCCCATTGATAGGAAATACCACACGACATTCGGGTGAAAATACTGAGTCCTTAAAGCCGCGCCACCAGAGCGCAGCAGTCTTTTGCGTGGTCTTGAATGCGGCATCAATATACAACACCGGCGCCTTTGCCGCCTGCCAGAAGCATGGGGGGCTGATGAGTTGCGGATGACGTCCCGCCAGAGATACATTCAAAGATCCCTTTATGGGCCATCCCGTGTCGTGGGCATCGGCGTACACCCAGTGCTGACGGTCATGAATAAAGTTCCATTGCGGCGGACCGGGACGAGGTGCGTGTTTGTACACCCACGACCGAATCTGTCCCACCGAGCCGACAATTAAGACATAGCGATATGTATACACAATATTATGATCAATAATATCGAAGAAATTCGGTGCGATATATCCAGCCTGGCTGTCGGCCGGGCCACCTGTTCCATGATTGGTACCGAAAAATCCACCGGAAAATCTGTAATCACCGGGTGTCCATATTCCCAAACCGAATCCAGAATTGTTGACCAAAGCAGCCCAGTTTTCCGTGGCGTTAAATGGCACCCAAGGGTTGCCCTTACGTTTACGCGCAAAAACCAGCATCTTGCGAGCCAGTACTTCGGGCGGGTCCAGCATTGATATAGGCGCGTGGGTAAAGGGTTTGTCGCCGGTGTATGCCACGAGCCGCCACAGTTTGCCGATGGTGTAAAGGGCCGGGCATTCCTGCGACCGGGCGGGATATTGTTTTAAATCTTTTCTGAAGACCACCATGCGGCAATGGACATGCACAGTATCTCCGCGCAACGTAATGCGCGTCTGGAAGCTGCAACGGGCCGGCTGATTATTCAGCGGCCAGATCATGGGAATAGACCTTACCATCAGGCTGTGGCCATTATTTTTGAAATATACCACTTTGGACGGATTCTTAAACGCATCGCCGGCTTGCACCGGGTTCCAGCCCAACCCGCGCCAGTAAGGGTTAATCTTTCGCCCGGGCGGAATATAGGGAACTGGACCGGAATAGTCCGACATTTGCACTTCACGACCGAGATCAACGTGATTGATCAGATTGATTCGACTCCGGGATTGCGCCAGATAGGTTATCGCGCCGCCCATGGCGAGATTGACGCCGATACGCAGTTGACCGTTATCCAAATAGCGCATACGCGGTGTCGGCAGATTCTTTCCGCCGCATGTCGTGACCAGTGCGATGCATCCAGCCACCAGAGGAAGAATCTTCGAAAGAATTGAATTAAGAATTTTCGGCATGCCATTTACTCCGGCGTTACTGGTTACGGGCGTAATCTATGATTCTTAGATACATTTATCCATTGGTTATCTAAACCGCGTTGAACGGCGAGGCTCATCATTTTATACAGTTATGATCCTACATGACCGCTTTACACACACATTTCCCCGGCGGCAGGGAGAACAGATGAAAGCCCGATTTTTGGCCTTGATATTGCCATTGCCGACTGGTGTGGTGCCCCTGACTGCCATGGAGATTAATCGATTCCCCGTTGATGGAAATGGATCGCCATGGTTGACCTCGCACCGGAACGCCCGCTAACGCCGTAATAGAAGGCGGCAAATCGACGGACATTTCAAAATGGTCGCGACTGCTATTGAGGTCAACGGCGATCAAGCCATGCGTAGTCAGCATGGATGCGGAGATATGTTTAACATTACCGGGCTGGGGTAAAATCTGACAATGGGTGCAACCGGGAGCTAGGGGCGCTATGCCCGCCATTTTTTGTGACATGAGCGTCAGCGGTCCACCCGACCAGCCATGGTTATATGATCCATTGTATCCATCGCAGTCCCATCTTTCTGGAAGCGTGGAAATTGGCAACGATAAAAAGCGTTTGTAACGTTTTTTCATTCGGGTGGTCGCCGCATCCGGTTGGTTCATATGAAACAACGATTCCAGAACATATTTTTCCATATAGGGACTGGCATACATTTGTGTCTGCAACACCTTCAGCAATGCTGGAAACTGCGATTCTTTAGCAAAGCCACAAAGAATAGCCATGGCATTGCCACGGTCATCCGTCTGGCCCTTGTAATTCGGGCTGCGATAGGCGGTGCCATTCCAATAAGCGGCGTTAAAGTGTGACGCAATGCTGTGCATGGCATGTTGATAGCCGGGAATATCGGCATGGTGCCCAGTTAATCTGGCCATCTGAACCGCTGACTTCAGGGCCAGATAAAGCCAGGTATTATCCAATAGGCGTTCGTCAATATTTGTTCCCCAGTCGTACCATGGCCAACCACCATGTCGATGCGGGGCCAAGCCATCTTTTTCCAGCGGGTACAGACTCAAATATCGGCGTACATGCGAATAAGCCGTGCGAATGGTGGCATCATCGCCGGTATGCAGATAATAGGTCCAAAATCCATACCACCCGATGCTTGCAAGCATTTGGCAGGGCAACTCATTTTGCGTATACAGCGATGGCACCGGTGCGTAAAGCACATCAGTCGGCTCCTGCCAACCTACCAGATTGTCGATGGCCTTTTTGAGCAGTCGATCAGCACGTCGATCCAGAGAATAAAATGTCTGTCCCAGATCAATAACGACATCGCCCCACCATAGGCCGCGCTCACGGTCGGGGCAATCAGAGTAGTTATCGCGCATGTTGACGTAAAGCGTCCGTTGTGCCCGCTTCCAGAGCTTATTCAACACCGGATCGGAACTGATAAAATGTCCGGCAAAATCACAATTGTAGCCACTTTCCCGGTATCCTAATTGTATGATTTTTACGCCCGACGGAAGGCTGTACACAACGTGTTCGCCGTTCATCCAGCCAAGCGACTCAAATTCCTGTACGCCCTGTTTAGTCACGTACTGCGAACGCACGGAATAGGCACCCGGAAAATAGCGATCGGTGCGAATGTCGATCACCAATCCGGCTGGCGCATCGACTTTTAGATAAGGCGTGACCTGCGCATCATAAGGCAATTGGCACCACACGCGAGATCCCTTGAAGGTCTTGGGTAATTTCGATTGATTCAAAATGGACAGCACCGGAAAATGCAGGGATTCTCCCGGTTTTAATGCCTTAATATCATGGTCATTGACGTAAGGCTGAATCCCGGTGTGCTTCCAGAACGCAACCGGTCGCGGTTTAAGCGGCCCCCAAGGCTTATCCCCGGCGATACCCTTTTCTATGGCCGATGGCCACGCGGAATCGTCAAAGTCCGCATGTGCCCAATCGGCAATATCCTTGCGGGCATCAAAGTGGACATTCCATTCTGACAGCCGATAGTTGGGAGTAGGCGGATCGCTTGGGCCATAAGCCGGATGGGACAGGGCCTTCCAATGACGATTGCTGATTATTTTTATGCCATCCATATCGGCATTAAAATAAAGGCCGCCCTGACCACTGCTGACGTGCGAAAACCCGCTTTTTCCCCAATACCATACCAAAATAGCGATGGTGTTTTTTCCCGTAGTGAGAAAAGGTGACAAATCCAGTTGATCATAATATGTTTCACCCGGGCGCGGACCGCGCTTCAGCCCGCCTTCAAACAGAGCCAACCTGCCATTAATCCAAAGCCAATACTTTGAATCAACCGCGATAGTGGCGATGGCGCGTTCCGGTGCGGTGGAAAGATTCAACGTATGACGAAAACACATCCACGTATTGACCGGTCCAGCGTGGCTGTCCCATATCCAGCGCGGTTCCGTCATGCGTGGGACAGCTTGTACCGCTGCTTCCCGCGACGCCAACCCAGCAGCCATAGTAACTGCGAGAAACGTGCGCCGTGAGACCGGATCGTTGCAAGCAGAACCGAGTATTGGAATCACATCATTTGATTTATCGCTGTGTTCACTGTGCATCAATGTACTCCATAAAATATTTGGTTCTGTCACGCTTGTACAGTCTGTCAAATGTACCTGCCATATTACCACATCACCACACCATGCAATGGTTCATTTCGGCTGGAGGTTCCCACTGCCACGGCGTAGGCGCCCGGCGGCACAACCCATGCGTCCGTCGCACTGTCGTAGGTGGCAAATGCTTTCCAATTCAACGACATCGCCACCGTCCGACTTTGCCCGGGATTCAGTTCCACGCGCTGAAAACCTTCCAGTTTTTGAACTACGCGATTGACTGTTCCACCCTGCGGCGGATGCACGTACAATTGGACGACTTGCGCACCGGCGCGGTGGCCGGTATTGGTTACCGTTACGTGAACGGTGATCATCCGTTGCGGACCGGTTCCGCTGGAACTCACGGTCAGATGGCGAAGCGAGAATGTGGTGTAGGAAAGCCCGAATCCAAATGGAAACAACGGGCGGATGTGCTTGTAGTCATACCAGCGATAGCCGATATATATCCCCTCCACAAATTTGCATCGCGCTCCTGCTCCACTGGGGAAACCCGCATAAGCCGGCTCGGCGAACCAGCGATGATTAAACACACCGGGATACCCCGGAAAATGATGATACGCCGCTTCATTGCGCCAATGTCGGCTGAACGAGTCAGGCAAATGGCCGCTGGGATCAATTTGGCCGAAAATGATCTTGGCGATTGAAATATTGCCGGTCTGCCCCGGATACCATCCCCAGATCAGTCCCGCAACATGATGAATCCATTTTTCCATGCCTACGCCCGCTCCCGCATACACCACCGCAATGGTGTGCGGGTTCAGCAGCGCGGCGTCGCGCAGATATTCGTTCTGCGGACCCGTCAGATTGTATGGGCGGTCCGCCTGCTCGCGCTGAATGGTCTGATTAAATCCCATGCATGCAATAACATCATCGGCGTTGCGGATCACATTCCGCTGTGCGGGGGTAAACAGATGCACGCTTTTCCGCGGCATCCAGCCGAAACCGATGACCGCGGGTTTATTAATAAAGCTGTGGTACACCACACGCACCTGATATGTTTTTCCCGCACGCAGGCGTACCGTGGTCAAAGCACCTTTCAGTGGATGGGCCGGTCTTTGCCAGAACGGGAGCCACAAATCAATAATCCGGCGACCCTCCAGATACACCTCACCCGAACCATTAACCGCACAGATAAAGCTGTACTTGCCGGTGCGGTCGGGATGAATTGCCGCCTTCCAGACCACGCTGATGGGTGCTTTGCCAAGACTGGCCTGGCGGGTTGTCGCGAAAATCCCCTGCATTAAATTAGCAGCGCGACTGCTTTTCGAAGAGCTAGATGGTTTGCCGTTCAATTCTGGCGTTGCTTCCAGCGAAATATTCCGCTGGATAATTTGCGTCGGCTTTCCGCCAAATTTGCCATTGGCATAGTAATCAGCCACCACTCCCGGCTTGCCATCGGGAGTGGTCAACGCCCCTTGGCCCCAATATTGCTTATAGGTATCACTCCACGGCACCGCAGCGAGATGAACATTCGGTCCGGCTACCTGCCGCACTGCGTTAAATAGCGTCAGCGGCTTTACCGCCGGCGTAACGTGAGAACTGCCACCGCCACCCGTAACCACCCGTGTGGCCCAGGGGCCGATGAATACCACGTTCATGCGACGGGAAGGATTCAGCGGCAGGACGTGATCCTGATTTTTCAGCAACACCATTCCCTCCGCCGCTATTCGATTTACCACTGCGCCATCACCCGCGGTGCTCGCCTTGCGGTGATTAAATGGATTGTTCGGATCATTGAAGCCCATGGCCACAATCATGCGCAGAATTGGACGCACACGCTCATTGATTAATGCAACGGTTATCCTGTGCTGATTTAACAGGCGGGTAATCTTCGGTAGAGAATATGCACGCGCGGTGGGCATTTCCAGATTCAACCCTGCTTCCAGGCTGTGCAGCGTGTTATACACGCCGCACCAGTCGGTCATGACCATTCCCTTAAATCCCCACTGTTTGCGCAGAACCGTGGTGAGATTAAATGCGTTGGCTCCCGCGTAATGGCCATTGATCCGGTTGCACGCGCTCATCAACGACCAAGCATGTCCCTGCCGCACCGCAGCCCTGAACGGGGGAAGATAAATTTCCTCCAAAGCTCGCCGACTGATAATACAGTTGATCCATGGCCGCATGGTTTCGATTTCGTTGCCCACGAAGTGCTTGGCGCACGCCGCCACATCCTCCGCCTGCAGGCCCTTGATGTAAGGCACGACCATCTGCGAAGCCAGAAATGGATCCTCGCCTCCAATGTATTCCATGCTGCGACCATTTTGCGGTTGGCGGAGAATGTTCAACCCCGGCCCCAATAGAATACCCACATGTTTGGCGCGCGCATCAATACCGATATGCCGCCCCTCCAAACGCGCAAGTTTGCGATTCCACGAAGACGTTAAACATGGTGCGGCCGGATAGGCCGTGGCGCGTCCCCATTCCACGGTGCCTACCGTCGCATCACTGACTTTTATGGAGGGAATACCAACGGCCTTAATTGAATGCAACGCCTCATGGCTGTTACCTGAAAGCAGCCGCACCTTTTCCGCCAGTGTCATACGCCGCATGAGCGACTCCGCTCGCCGGTTAATCTGTGCGGTAGTAAGACCCAGTGGCGAATATTCTCTGTCCAGGGCGAATGCTTGTTTTGCCGAACTCGTGCAGAAAAGCAAAATTGACAATACGAGGATACGGTACCCAATGTGGCCGCTATATGAAGCGGAAATGTGGGTAAAACGCAGCACCTGTTTTCGCATAAGAAACTCCTAAAAATCCTGATCCAAAAAAATCAAATACCAAACGCGGAACCAAGACACCGTATGTCGCACACACAACTATTCAGCAGACTCAATACCGAATATAGCAACATTTACGCCCCGTGATCACGCACTACACCTGTCGCTGTTAATGCCCGCTCAATAGCGCCGATTGGAATCGATAATTCCCCGATTCCAGCATATAAATGGCTCTGCCATTGACATAGGCCACAAACTTAATCCATGGTTTGTTGCTGATCTTATGGCCATTGAGTTGTACCGCGCTCGCTTTTTTTGCGGGAACTTCCACCGTCGCAAAGCTGTTGGCGGGAATCCGAACATGCCACCGGAATGAGCCATCAGGCTGTATTTTCCAATCGCTGACAATTTTGCCATAAGGCGATCGATGCCAGGTGTTCACGTAGGTTAAGCCTTTGAGAAAGTGCGGCTTCATGACAATGTGCTGGAAGCCCGGTTCGCTGGCATCGCTTTGAATGCCGCCGACATATTGGAACAGCCAGGTCAGCATATCGCCAATTAACATGACATGATCCTGCGAGTTCATGGCCGGATTGGCGGTGTTGCCGTTCCAGAGTTCCCAGATGGTTGTGGCACCATGCTTAACCATATATCCCCAGCCGGGATAGGTGGTCTGATTCAGCATTTTCCACGCCAGATTGGCCTGCCCATTGCGGGCCATGACGTTAAATATCCATTGCATGCCAATAACGCCTACACCAACGTGGTCATTCTGCCGTTTGTGCATACGCCATAGAAAGCGCTTCATGACTGCGGCTTGTCGGTCTGTCGGCACAATGCCTGCGGCCAACGGCAGAACACACGCGGTATCCGAGCCGTTGCCATAGTAGCCACCCTTGGCATTCCACAGGTGCTTGTTGAAACCCACATAGAGCTTATGGGCTTCCGAGAGCCAATGCTTTTCTCCCGCGGCTTTATGCAGCAGTTTGGCATATCCGGCCATTAAATGCAGGTCTTTGTACAGCGTCGCTGTAGCCAGCAGTGCACCGGCAGTGGCCCGGTTTGGATCTTTGGAGTGAATATGATGTGGCGATCGTGGCGGGGAGCACCAATCGCCATAACTATCCGCCTTGCTGATGCCATCGCGTACTTTGGCCAACTGGTGATTCATCCATTTGCTCATGGCGGCGTAATGATCCTGAATCGGTGCGATCTCTCCATATTGCATATACAGTGTGCCGGGCAAGCAAATAAAAGTGCTACCCCATGTGACGCTGTCTGAATACATATTCCAATAGGGCGGGTTGACATCTGCAACATCTCCCCCGGAGCGTTGACCATCGCGTATATCCCATAGCCACTTGTTGTAGAATCGTTCGGTGTTGAAAATGAAAGTCTCACTGCGCGATTCCAGATAGCGCGCCCCCATCCAGCCCTGACGTTCGTCACGTTGCGGACAGTCTGTCGGAATCGAACGGTGATTGTTTTGGATGCCCCAGCGGGCGTTATGAACAATCTCATTGACGAGCTTGTCGGAACAGGCAAATCCACCGATGACCGGCAGTGCGTCATGGACTTCCTGGCCTTCAATGGTGGAAAGTGTCGGGGTGCCGGGATAACCTGTCAATTCTACAAAGCGGAACCCGTGATAGGTGAAAATGGGATGCCAGGTGATTGAACCTTTGCCATTAAGAATAACTGTATCCGTCTGCTTGGCGGTTCTAAGATTGGCCACATACAGATGAATGCGGCCTTTACCGGTGGGATTCAAATCCATGGTCTGCTGGCCATTACGCACCAGGCTTTCTCCGTGTCGCAGCACCACTTTGGTTCCGGCCGGGCCGTTGGGGATATGAATCTGGCACCATCCCACCATGTTCTGGCCCATATCAAACACCCATTTGCCTGGCGCAATTTCAGCCACCTTTACCGGGTGCAGTATTTGCGTTACACGAATGGGTTGCTGGAATTCAGCCACCAGTCGACCACCGGGGGACCGCACTGCAATAGCATGTTTCCAGTCTTTGTCCGCGAAGCCTACCTTGTTCCAGCCCGGCATGCGCATGGCGACGTTATAGGTTTCGCCATTATATTCATTGTTCATGCGAATCGGCCCCATGTCCGTCATCTTCCATTGGGTGTTGCTGGTGATAACGGCAGTCGTGCCATCGGTGTAAGTGATGTGCAGCATGAATTTCATGCGCGGGGAAATCGAAAGTGTGTATGGGTACGGACCGCCCATACCATACATCCGGCCATCACCGAGAATAATGCCCAGAGCATTTTCTCCGGGCGTTAGCAGCTTGGTGACATTGCGCGCCACATAATAACACCGTTTGGGATACCAGCTTAACGCCGGTGAAAGCTGTGTATGGCTGGTGCGCTGACCATTGACATACATGCGTCCCAAACCCAAACCGCTGAAATAGGCCACAGCACGTTTCACGGGTTTGGAAATATTGAATTGATCACGCAGATAAATAGCCGGCAATGGATGCTTGATGCCCATTTTTGGAGCCGGTTTCCAGCCGATCCATTGCGCATGATGCCATTGGTTGGCTGTCAATAACCCTTCCTGCCATTGTGCCACCGTGCTCCAATGGCTGACTTCGCCCGCCTGATTCCAGACCCGCA
>Ga0080006_1149392_pt1 | contig 58843 bp, 45 predicted proteins | sample RS3BMetagenome_FD_69209 | JGI IMG/M metagenome (GOLD analysis project Ga0080006, IMG submission 69209) | Ferric oxide microbial mat and aquatic microbial communities from Rainbow Spring, Yellowstone National Park, USA - RS3B (SPADES... ...
GCTTCCAGCCATAGCGCTTGTGACATCCTCGGATTGGAGAGCTTCAACGAGGACGACCTGTACGCCAATCTGGATTGGCTCGATGAGCACCAGCAGCACATCGAGGATCGGCTCTTTGCAATCCCGGCGCGGGACTCGGTGCAAAGGTTTTTGGAAAAGGCCCAAGTCGTCATGCCTGAAGCGCTTCCGCGCCGTCGCGTCCAAGTAGCCACGAGAAAGAAGCTGCAGGCAAGACGCAAAACACGTTGATTTTATTGCGCATTATCGCGGTGCAGCCCGGCACATTTTGCTGGAACATCCGTTACAGGTTACAGGGGGGGGACCGCGATTGGGGGTTACGGGTTACGGGGTTAGGGAACACGATCGAGGATTTTGTGGCGGAGGCTTGTGAGCATTTTGCTGATCTGCGTGATGAGATCGAAGGACGGAAGTGCCTTTTCATGCCTGATGTAATCCAGTCGCACGGCCAAGTTCAACAGCGTTTCCGTTTCCATCAGCGAGCCACGCGCAATGGCTAAAAACTGGGCGTAATCGCGAGCGGTCCCGCGTGCGTGCCCTTCGGCTATATTGGCCGCCACGGACGTTACGGATCGTGCTAGCTGACTGGTCAGCGCGTACATCTCTGAACGGGGAAACGCGCGGCTTATCTGATATACCTGGACCGCCAAGTCCATTGCCCGCTGCCAAACAATCAAATCCCGGTGCGACTGAATTTTCAACGTTGTTGTCCCTGTAACCCGTCCCCTGTAACCTGTAACCTACTCTTCGGTGATGGTTTGCTTGACGACTTCTTCGATGGTGGTGACGCCTTCGTAGATGCCGATGAGGCCGGATTCGCGGAGGGTTCTCATGCCGCGTTTGCGGGCGGCGTTGCGCAGGAGGTTGGTGGAGGCGTGGGCCATGATCATTTCACGCATTTCATCGTCCAAGGTCATGATTTCGCAGATGGCCAGGCGGCCTTTGTAGCCGGTGTTGTTGCAGTTGTTGCAGCCGCGGCCACGATAAAATGCTTTGCCGCGGATATCTTCCGGGGTCAGTTCGAGTTCCATGAGGTGTTCTTCAGTGGGTTGATACTCTTCTTTGCAGACCTGGCAGATACGCCGACAGAGGCGCTGAGCCAATACGCCTTCAATAGTTGCGGTGATAAGGAAAGGTTCTACGCCAAGGTCCAATAATCGTGCGATGGACGAGGGCGCATCATTGGTGTGCAGGGTAGTAAAAACCAAGTGTCCAGTGAGTGAGGCCTGCGTGGCGATTTCCGCAGTCTCTTTATCGCGGATTTCGCCGACGAGGATAATATCCGGGTCTTGCCGGAGGATTGATCGCAGACACCGCGCGAAGGTCAGGTCAATTTCCGAGCGTATCTGCACCTGCAAGATGCCGTCAATGTCATATTCCACCGGGTCTTCGGTGGTGATGAGTTTGTCTTCAATGCTGTTGAGTTCATTGAGTGCGGCATAAAGGGTGGTGGTTTTACCGGACCCGGTTGGCCCGGTGACCAGCACAATGCCATTGGGCTTGTCAATGAGCTGGCGAAATACGCGCATATCATCTTCGCGCATGCCGAGCTTATCAAGGTCCAGCGATACGTTGGAGCGGTCCAGAACACGCAGCACGATGCTTTCACCGAAAATGGTGGGTAACACAGCAACGCGCAAATCAACGGGGTGGCCCTGCACCATCAGAGGGATGCGGCCATCCTGGGGAACGCGGCGTTCGGCGATGTCCAGATTGGCCATGACCTTGATACGGCTGGAGATGGCCATGGCGATAAATTTGGGGGGCGGGACCATTTCATAAAGCACGCCGTCAATACGGTAGCGCATTTTGAATTCGGTTTCGAAGGGTTCAAAGTGAATATCCGAAGCGCGTTCTTTAATAGCCTGCATGAGCACGGTATTCAGGAGGCGTTTGACGGGGTTGGCCTCGGCGAGTTCTTTGAGGGTGTCCAAGTCGATGGAGTCGCCGCGGTTTTCCAGGGCTTTCAGCGTTGTATCCGACCCGATTTCGGACATTAAATCGGAAAGGGAATCCTGCTTGGTTTCATAATAGCGGGCGAGAATCTTGGCGACTTCTTCGGGATCGGCAATGCAGGTGACAACCTTGAAACCCATGAGGGTTTGCAGATCATCGACGACGCGGAAATTATCCGGCGAATCCAGCGCAATGGTGAGGGTTTTGGTTTTTTCATCAAAAGCGATGGGAATAACACGATAGACGCTGGCCATCTGCGAAGGAATCTGCTTGACGAGATCAGGCGACAGATCGCGGCCAGCGAGATCAACAACTTCAAAACCACGCTGGGCGGCGAGGGCAAAATTAAGATCTTTCTGGGAGATCATGCCAAGTTCAACGAGCACCTGTCCGATGGGCGTATTGAGATGGCGGGCCTTCTGCTGGGTTTGCACCGCGAGGGCCTGATGGACTTGTTCGCGGGTGAGGCGGCCCATTTTAATAAGCACGCGACCGAGCGGACGGTCTTTAAGCTGTTCCACGGGCGGCATGGAACCGGGTTTGGCCTCAGCGGGGTTGGGCATAGGCTTGGGTGTTCCGGGTTTTGGTGCTGGGGGCTGTTCAGCCATGATCACTCCATAATATAGCGGCGTTGCCGCGACGGCGAGGTTACAGGCGACGGGTTACGGGCGCGGCGTTGCCGCGACGAGGTTACAGGGAACAGGTTACGGGTTACAGTACCGGCGGCGCGGCGTTGCCGCTCAATGATCAATGACCACTGATCACTGATCAATATCTTTGGAACTTCCTGATTGTTGATCCATGGTCCATGATCCGTGATCCGTGAGCGCAGCGCTGCATTCTGGATTCTGGATTCTGGATTCTTTATCGTCGTCATACATCACCTTCAATCGTTGTCGTCCCGGCGCGGCGGGTTAAATCCACCGGTTGACATATCCGGTGGGATAAATCCACCGGCTCGCATCCCCCCCGTAACCTGTCGCCTGTCCTCCGTAACCTGTAACCGAATCGCTTACCCGGCGGCGCGGCGGGAATTTCCGTTGGCCGGGGGTTCGTCCTTTTCGGTATCCGGACGATCGAGCCGGGCACCCATGCGTTCAGCAAGGTCAGCGGGGTGGCGGGCTTTATCCACCGCGTCTTCGGCGCTGACTTTGCCCGAGCGGTAAAGTTCCAGCAGATGGTCGTCGAGCAACTGCATACCGAATTTTTTTCCGGTCTGAATGGCCGAGTCAATTCGGAAGGTTTTATTTTCACGAATCATGTTGGCGATGGCCGGGGTAATGACCAAAAATTCGTACGCGGCAACCACGCCGTCGGTATCGCAGCGCGGCAGAAGAGCCTGACTGATAATGGCCAGCAGTGTGGTGGATAACTGCACGCGAATCTGTTCCTGCTGACTGACGGGAAACGCATCAACCACGCGGTTGATGGTGCTGGCGGCACCGGAGGTGTGCAGGGTGGCAAAAACCAAGTGGCCGGTTTCAGCGGCGGTGATGGCGGAACTGATGGTTTCCAAGTCGCGCATTTCGCCGACGAGAATCACATCTGGGTCCTGACGCAATACGCGCCGCAGGGCTTCAGAAAATGTTGTCACATCACTGCCGTGGCCGACTTCACGCTGAGTGACCATGCTTTTTTTATGCTCATGGTAGTATTCCAGCGGGTCTTCAACGGTTTGAATATGACGCTCAAAATTTTCATTGACGTAGTTGATCATCGTGGCCAGCGAGGTGGTTTTACCGGAACCGGTAGGGCCGGTGACCAAGAATAATCCGCGCGGGCGGCGGCAAAGTTCGGCGCAAATCGGCGGCAGGCCGATTTCTTCAAAGGTCAGAAGCTTGTAGGGAATTTTCCGCAGCACGATGGAAATATGTCCCTTCTGGCGGAAAACGGCCACACGGAAGCGGGCTTTGGCCAGGCCGTCGGAACTGGAAAAGGCGAAACCGAAGTCGGTACTGCCGGATTCCTGCAATTCCTGCTGTCCACGGTCGGGGGTGATGGATTTCATCAGGGCCATAGTGTCATCGGGTTCGAGAGATTTGGTGGCCAAGTCCCGCAGATGGCCATGCAGGCGCAGCACTGGAGGCCGCCCGACGTGCAAATGCAAGTCAGAGGCATTTTTCTTAATGGCTGTTTCCAGCAGACGGTCAATAAGAATTTGTGACATCGAACTTTATTTCCTTAAAACCGGCGGCCACCGGCACACCGATACAACACATTCCAACGTTATACGCATCATTATAGCAGCGCTGACGATTTATTCATGCGGATGTTATTCCGCCACAAGGCCCTCCGTTTGCGTCACGCGCGCAATTTCCCTCGGCGTGGTAACGCCGTTAAGTACTTTAATGCGACCATCTTCCAACAGCGTTTTCATTCCATTGGCAATGGCGACCTTGCGGATCGCGGAGGAACTCGACCGCTTGAAGGCCAATTCCCGAACTTCCGTGTTCATCATCATCATTTCAAATATGCCGATACGTCCGCGGTATCCGGTATTATTGCATGCGTTACATCCGACGGCCTTGTAAATTTTCTTGCCCGCCATGTGTTTTTCCGTCATGGCCAGCAAGGCCAGAAGTTTACGATCGGGATCGGGGTCCACCTGTTTGCACTGCTCACAGAGCGTGCGGATCAGCCGCTGAGCCATAATGGCCTGAATGGACGAGGCCACAAGGAAGGGTTTCACGCCCATATCAATGAGGCGGGTAATCGCGGAGGGAGCATCGTTGGTGTGCAGCGTGCTGAAAACAAGGTGGCCGGTGAGAGCGGCCTGCACGGCCACATCGGCCACTTCGCGGTCACGGATTTCACCGACCAGAATAATATTGGGAGCCTGCCGCAACATGGAGCGGAGAATTTTGGCAAAACTCAGCCCAATGCTTTCACGCACCTGACACTGATTAATGCCGGCGAAGTTATATTCCACCGGGTCTTCGGCGGTAATGATTTTGCGATCCGGTGTGTTGAGTTCCGCCAGGGCACCATAGAGCGTGGTGGTTTTACCAGAACCGGTAGGACCGGTGACCAGAAATATGCCGTTAGGCCGGGCAATAATGCGTTTGAAGCGGGCATAATCCTCTTCTTCAAAGCCCATGCGTTGAATACCGATTTTAACGTTATCAGGGCGGAGAATACGCAGCACGATTGATTCACCATGATACGCGGGCAAGGTGCTGACACGGAAGTCGATATCGGAGCCATCCACGCCCATTTTAATACGACCATCCTGCGGGAGACGGCGTTCCGCGATGTCCATACCGGCCATGATTTTAATACGGGCGATAACGGAGTTCTGCATTTGTTTGCGGAGGTTGTCACGTTGCACGCATACGCCGTCAATGCGGTAGCGCACGCGGATGCGGTCTTTCATGGGCTCAATGTGAATATCACTGGCCCGGGCTTTGACGGCTTCGGAGATAATGGCGGAAACCAGACGGATAATCGGAGCTTCTTCGCCGTCTTTGGTTTGTTCTTTCAGGGACATATCAATGGATGTTCCGCGATCCATACTGATTTTGCGGATCATCTCATCAATGGATTTCTGCTCTTCGGAAAAGAGCCGCTCAATGTGCTTTTTTATTTTGCTTTTTACCGCCAGGCAGGTTTCCAAGGGTTTGTTGAGACGGAAACGAAGCGCTTCAAGCGTTTCGAGATCATTGGGATCACCGATGACGATACGGAGTTTACCCCCCTCTTCACCGAGGGGCAGGACTTGATGCCGTTTAATCAGATCCGCCGGCAGGAGGCGAAAATCACTGACCGCCATGGCGTTTTTATCCAGGTCAATGTATTCCATGTCATTCTGAATGGCCATGGCTTTGGTGACATCTTCCTCCGAGGCGGCTTTGGATTCGACGAGGACTTCTTCAACGGGTTTAAATGATTTGCGAGCCTCTTCCAAGGCCTTTGCGGCGACGGGCGGTTTAATAGCGCCCATTTCCACAAGAATTTCGGTGACATCTTTACGTTTGCGAGCCATGGAGCACCTGCCAAAAATTTAAGACATTGTGTATCCTAGTTTGATTGCCGCTGGAGTCAAGGATAAAAACATCAAAGGCCGCCGCGCAACGCAATTTTTTTTACTGGCTTGCCGCTTGGTTTAGCGGGCGTATTGGTGGCGGAAGGCGCGGTTCCGGCGCTTGCGCCGCTGCCGGCGGAACTTGCGGAAGGCTCGGCGGCTTGCGGCGCGGCATCACGCTGCACCTGTGCCGCGGAGAGGCTGATACGCTTTTTCTCCAAATCCACCGCCAGAACTTTAACCTGAACTTTGTCGCCGGGCTTCACCACCTGCCCGGTATGAGAAACACGATGGGTGGAGAGTTCGGAGATATGGATCAATCCCTCAACACCGGGAGAAAGTTCCGCAAAGGCACCGAAATCCATGAGTCGCGTAATTGTGGATTCTGTCACCATGCCGACAGGGAAATCTTCAACCGCGCTGGACCAGGGGTCTTTTTGCAACTGCTTAAGCCCCAGCGACACACGCTTTTTCTCCTGATCCACCGCCAAGACCATCACTTGCACACGATCACCGGGTTTGACCACTTTGGTGGGATCAGCCACGCGGGTATGGCTCATGGCCGAGACATGCAGCAGGCCATCGACGCCGCCAATATCGACAAATGCGCCGTACGCCTGCACGCTGCTGACGACGCCTTCACGAATCTGTCCGGTGGCCAGTTCGCCCCAGGTTTTTTCGCGATCAATGGCGGCCTGCTGTTCAAGAATTTCCCGGCGGCTGACCACAAGCTTGCGGTCGGAACGATCCACCTCAATAACCTGACACTTTATTTTCTGCCCGACCAGCGCGTTGAGATCGGAATTAAAACGGATGTCCACCTGCCCGGCGGGCATAAAGGCGCGGATGTTATTAATGGTGACTTCCAGGCCGCCCTTATTGGAGCCGGAAACCATGCCCTCCACCACGTCGCCTTCATGCAGTTCATCCCACGAACCGTGGTTGACGGCTCCGCGCCGTGAGAGCATGACCAGACCTTCGCGATTGTCGTAACCGGTGAAGGTGAATTCGTATTCCTGGCCAATGATGGGTTCCTCGTCATGCTCCATGAATTGTTCCAATGGAACGACGCCCTGGGATTTTCCGCCGAGGTCAACAAAAATGCTGCGGTCACGGATAGCAATCACGCGGCCACGGCGATCGCGGCTATTGGCGGCGGGGGCATCGGGTGCGGCGGCCTTGGGGCGGCCACCACGCATCGGACGCGACGGATCGAGGTTGTCTTCCGCGGTAGACGCCGGTTTGGATACAGATTTTAGCAAGTCTTCCATGGACAAGCCGCCCATGGCTTCGGAAACCGCCTGATTAATATCGTCACCGGGTGTTCCGGAAAACATGGAACCGGAGTCATTAAATTCGCCTGCCATGAGCAACCCTCAAACGTAAAGAAAAAACGTTGGATACATTAAGATTATTCTACCATCCAGGGCGACATAGAGAAACAATGCCGCCACATGAACTAGGACCATTCCAACTGCGAGCCATTAACAGCTTTCTTGATTTTCCCCAAAAAGCACGGCTGCTCTCCCAGCGAACGCAGATGCGTCATGATGGGACGGGTATATTTGGGACTTGCCACAATCACATATCCGATGCCCATGTTAAATACATTGAACATTTCGTCCGTATCGACCGGGCCATGTTTTTGCATGAACTGGAAAATCGGCGATACGGTCCAGGCATCACGCTTTATTTTCACCGCCATGCCATCCGGCAAAACGCGGGGAAGATTGCCGGGCAGGCCGCCGCCGGTGATGTGACTCATGGCTTTGACCACATGATGGCGTTTGTATTTGTTCAACACGCTCATGATGGATTTTACATAAATGCGTGTTGGGCGCAGGAGTTCTTCGCCCAGGGTGCAATTAAATTCCGGCATCATTGTATCGGTGGAAAGACCGAGTTTATCAAAGAAGATGCGCCTTACCAGAGCATAACCGTTGGAATGTATGCCGCTGCTGGCCAGACCAATAACGCTGTCGCCCAGGGCCACAGCGGAACCATCGAGAATATTTTTCCGCTCCACGACCCCCACCGCAAAGCCGGCCATGTCAAATTCACCCGGGGCATATACCGATGGCATTTCGGCCGTTTCCCCGCCGAGCAATGCCGCACCGGATTCCACGCAGCCATCGGAAATGCCTTTGACCATTTGTGTGGTGATCGCGGGGTCCAGGCGATGGACCGCCAGATAATCAAGAAAAAACAGCGGCTCACCGCCCTGCACAATGAGATCGTTGACATTCATCGCGACGAGATCAATGCCGACGGTATCATATTTTTTCATTTCCGCGGCCACTTTGATTTTCGTGCCCACACCGTCGGTGCAGGCAATGAGCACCGGTTCTTTGTAATTGCGGGCGAAAATTGTCTCATTGAAATCCAGGCGAAACAGCCCGGCGAACGCCCCCCACTTGCCAAGCACGCGCGGGCCGTAGGTCCGGGCGCACAGATGTTTGATCTGATCCACCATGGCGTCTCCGGCGTCAATATCGACGCCCGCCTGTTTATACGTCAGCGATTTATTCTTTTCCGATTTCATGGTGCGAAAGTCTACCTTAAGTTAATTCTGATAGCGAGTGCCGGTGCATCACCACTGCTGTAATGCGAAAATGGGCTGAACCTTGTAACCCGGTGCGTGCCGCCGGGCCGGCAAGCTGCGGGCCATGCGGGCCTTAACGCCTGGGCCGTATTTCATGGACATTATGGGCCGGCATCTCCGGGAGATTCTGGCGTGTCCGGGTGCCCCTCGTCAATATCCTGTGGATCCAAAGGGCGCGTTACGGCATATCGCCCTTCCATCCATTGGTTTAAATCCACAAGCCGACATCGGGAACTGCAAAACGGAAACACCTCACTATTTAAATCGGTGGGCTTTTTACAGATCGGACACTGGCGAACGGGGATATTGTTGTGTACATCAGTCATGGGCGAAGATTTCCTTGTCCGGCGGGCGACGCGCGCGGAGATTATTTTTTGGCGGATTTCGATGCTTTCGGTGCCGGGGCCGATTTTGCTTCCGCAACGGGCTTACTGACTGCGGCGGCAGCGGGTGTTTTGGATTCCGTTTTCTCTCCGGACCGGGAGTCGGATTTGGAATCAGACTTGGAGTCGGCCTTCGCACCGCTCTTGCCATCACTTTTAGCATCCGTTGTGGCGGCCGGCGTGGCAGATTCGGGTTTAGCAGCGTCGGAATCCTTTTTGGCCGCGGCTTTGTATTGATCCGAGCGATAGTCCGTTTCATAAAAGCCACTGCCGCGGAAAATAATACCCACGCCCGCGGAAATCAGCCGTTTGACCGCCAACTTGCCGCATTTCGGACATTTTTTTATCGGCTTGGCCGTGATGGACTGAAATTCCTCAAACGCATGACCGCATTTCTCGCAACGATATTCATAAGTTGGCATAGCTTCGTCTCCAGACGTTTCGGCCACACTGTGCAAACCGGTATTCCATTGGTCTGCCGCGCGGCAAAGGCAGTCCACCGGCGCGGAATCACAAGTACCGAAAGATTATTCCTTTGTACTGACTTTCACTTTAGCCGGCCGCAGTATTTTGTCGCCCATCATGTAGCCGCGCTGGAAACTCTGCACAATTGTCATGGGTTCCACCGCCGCATTGACTTCCCGGGCAATGGCTTCATGCCGATTGGGATCAAAACTCTGTCCGGTGGGATCAAAGCCTTCAATGCCCCGGCGCTGAAGCACTTTTTTCAATTCGTCATAGGTGATTTTGACACCCTGCAAAAGCGTGGCCGCATCGGTCTTGGCCGGATCAACCGCCAACGCGGTTTCAAAATGATCCAGGACATCCAGCAGATCCTTGGCAAAAGCGCCTTCAGCGTTGCGGCGGGCTTCGAGAATTTCGCCGCTGCTGCGCCGCCGCAGATTGTCAAAATCCGCCTGCCACCGCAAAAGCCGTTCACGCAAATCATTGGCTTCAGAAATCGCCGCGGTCAGGGCCTCGCTCTGTGAATCATCCATGGATTCGGATTCCTGTTGGGAATTTCCAGCCGAAGATTCTTCCATGGGGTCTGATTCCGGATGTTGATGTTTATTTGTCATGAGTTCACCTCTTTTTAGTTAGGATGTACCGATGCGCGGCCCGGATTATTTCTTTTCCGCTCGCGCTTCGTCAGGTTCCTGCGTACCTACGAGATAATCTTTGAGTTTATCGAAAAAACTTGTCTGCGCGGGGAGAACATCGCGCTCTTCAGTTGCCGCAAACTCCCGCAGCAACTGTTCCTGCTTTTTGTTGAGTTTCCGCGGCACTTCCACGGTTATCGCCGCGATGAGGTCTCCGGTGCGTCCGCCGCGCAGGTCCGGCAGGCCCAATCCCTTGACCTTCAGCACCTGCCCCGGCTGCGTACCGGGGGCCACATGCAGCGATGATTTTCCAAAGAGCGTGGGAATCTCCACATCCGCTCCCAATGCCGCCTGGGCAATGCTGATGGGCACTTCCACGAGCAGATCATCATCCTGCCGGTGAAAAAATGGATGTGCTTTCACTTTCACATACACGTGCAGATCGCCGCGATTGCTGCCGCCCTCGCCCGGCTCGCCTTCGCCGCGCACGCGCACAGCCTGCCCGTCATGAATGCCGGCGGGGATTTTCACGATTATTTTCCGGTTCAACGGCGACCGCCCGCCACCATCACAATCCGGGCATGGTTTATCAACGGTTGACCCCTGTCCCATACACGCCGGGCAGGTGCCGACCATCTGAAACATGCCCCCAAAACCGCGCTGCACCACTTGTCCGCGGCCACCGCAGGTGGAACATATTTTTCGTTTGGTACCAGCCTTGGCCCCGGTGCCTTCACAGGTTTTGCATATATCCTGGCGCGTGAATTCCACTTCGCGTTCACAGCCGCGGGCCACATCCTGGAGGGTAATTTCGGTCATTGTCTCGAGATCAAAACCGCGATTGGGCCGCCGCGCCTGTGAGGCTCTGCCGCCCCCCATGCCGCTGAAGATATCATTAAACATTGAGAAAATATCGTCATACTGCATGTTCTGGTAATCATGCACCGCCGAGCCGCGCAGGCCATCATGGCCATACTGGTCATACCGTGAGCGTTTTTCAGAATCGGAGAGCACTTCGTAGGCTTCCGAGCATTCTTTGAAACGAACCTCAGCTTCTTTGTCGCCTGGATTTTTATCCGGGTGAAATTTCAAAGCGGCCTTGCGATAGGCCTTCTTAATTTCATCCGAGGACGCATTTCGCTCAACTTCCAGTATCTCATAGTAATCACGTTTTGTGGCCATTATTTGGACTCTACACCGAGCTTTACAAACTGAAGCCCAGAGACCGTTACGATCTCTGGGCTCCATTGATTTTATCACAATCGGCGATCATACGGCAGATGCCACAGGTCTTTGAGTGGAAAATATTACCGCACGGCGCCGGCAATTTTTTCCTGTTCATCCTTGATTTCCGTAACCAGAACATCGGTAGTCAGCAGCAGCCCGGCAACCGATGCGGCATTTTGCAACGCCGTGCGTGCCACCTTGGCCGGATCAACAATGCCTAACTTGAACATGTCGCCATATTCACCGGATGAGGCGTTGTAACCATACGTGCCTTCATTTTCAAGAATAGCATCGACGACCACCGTTCCATCTTCACCGGCGTTGCGGCAGATCTGAATCGTCGGCGCCCGCAGTGCGGAGAGAATGATATCAAAACCGACTTTTTCATCACCGCGCGCTTTGGACTTCGCGGCTTCCACCGCGGATATGGCCCGCAGGAAAGCTACGCCGCCACCGGCCACAATGCCTTCTTCCGCGGCGGCACGGGTAGCATGAAGCGCGTCTTCCACGCGGAACTTGGCTTCCTTCATGGCTGTTTCCGTGGCTCCGCCAACACGCAGCACCGCTACGCCGCCCGTGAGTTTCGCCAGACGTTCCTGGAGTTTTTCACGGTCATAATCGCTGGTGGTTTTTTCAATCTGCAACCGGATCTGCCCCACGCGGGATTCAATATCCTTCTTCTTGCCGGCACCTTCAATAATGGTCGTGTTGTCTTTATCAATGACAATACGTTTCGCCCGGCCCAGATCGGATAATTCCAGAGAATCCAGCTTGGTGCCCAGATCTTCGCTGATAAATTTACCACCGGTTACAACCGCCAGATCACCCATGATGGCCTTGCGGCGATCACCGAAGCCCGGCGCCTTGACCGCACAAACCTGCAGAACGCTCCGCAGACGGTTGACCACCAGAGTGGCCAGGGCTTCCGCTTCCACATCTTCCGCGATAATCAGCAACGGCTTGGCGGCGGTGACAATCTTGTTGAGCAGCGGGAGAATCTCGCTGATGGTGCTGATTTTCTTTTCAAACAGCACGATGTAGGCGTCTTCCAATACACATTCCAGCGTGCCGGGATTGGTCATGAAATAGGGGGACAGATACCCTTTATCAAAGGCCATGCCTTCAACCACATCCATTGTGGTTTCAATGCTCTTGCCTTCTTCAATGGTCACTACGCCGTCCTTGCCCACGCGATCCAGAGCATCGGCAATCAGGTTGCCGATCGCCACATCTGAATTGGCCGAGATGGTCGCGACTTTGCGCAGATCATCTTTACCGCTGACTTTGCGGGCCGCGAGTTTGATGGCTTCCGCGGCTGCTTCAACGGCTTTATCAATACCGCGCTTCACGACCACGGGATTCATACCCGTGGTGACATGCCGCAGGCCCGCGGAATAAATCGCTTCCGCAAGTACCGTGGCTGTGGTGGTGCCGTCACCGGCGATGTCGTTTGTTTTGCTGGCCACTTCATTGACCAGTTTGGCGCCCATGTTTTCAAAGGGCTCCGCCAATTCAACTTCCTTGGCCACCGTCACGCCATCACGCGTAACCTGCGGAGATCCCCAGCTTTTGGCGATCACCACATTACGACCGGAAGGCCCGAGCGTTACTTTGACCGCACTGGCTAATTTTGAAAGGCCCTGTTGAACCTTCTGACGGGCGGCCTGATCGAACATTAATTGTTTAGCTGCCATGGTTTATGCACCTCAAATAAGTATTGATTTCTGTTAAATCCAACAAACACATCAGCCCGGTTTATTAACACCGCGGCGTGACGATCCAGTTACATTACTTCACTACGACGCCCAGCAGGTCGCTTTCGCGGACAATCACGAAGGCCTCGTCATTGATTTTGATTTCCGTTCCGGCGTATTTGCCGTAATAGACTTCATCACCAACGTTCACTGTGATCGGCGCGCGCTTGCCGCTATCGAGCATCCGCCCCGGGCCGGTATGGAGAACTTTCCCACGGGTGGGCTTTTCTTTTGCCGTCTCCGGCAAAACAATACCAGTGGCGGTTTTGGTTTCCGCTTGCGCGGGCTTAATGACCAGACGATCATCTAAAGGACTAAGTTTCATATTCGTTTTCTCCTAAAGTTGTTGTTCATTTCCTGCGGTATTTACACCGCGATAATCAATGTCACCAGGCATCCGGGGCATAAAAGGCATAACCCCGGATTACATCATGTCCATGCCACCCATGCCGCCCATACCTCCCATGCCACCCATACCTCCCATTCCGCCCATGCCTCCCATACCGCCGCCCATACCACCACCGGGGCCGCCGGGGCCGCCAGCATCTTTGGCTTTGGGTTTTTCAACGATAATCGCATCCGTGGTCAGCAGCAGCGTTGCCACGCTGGCGGCATTCTGCAACGCACTGCGTTCAACTTTGGTCGGCGTGATAATGCCGGCCTTAATCATGTCCGGTTCGTAATCCAGGGTTAAGGCGTTAAAACCGAAATTACCCTTGCCAGCCAAGACTTTCTTGACGACGACAGCCCCGTCTTCACCGGAGTTGTGAGAGATGCAGCGCGTCGGTTCCTGCAAGGCACGGCGAATAATCGCAACGCCCGTAGCTTCATCGTCGCTGTTGGTCTTAATGCCGTCCAGAACCGAAAGGCTGCGGATCAAAGCGGTTCCACCACCGGGAAGAACGCCTTCTTCAACGGCCGCGCGTGTGGCATGCAGAGCATCTTCCACGCGGGCCTTCTTTTCTTTCATTTCAGATTCGGTTGCCGCACCGACGTTAATTTGGGCCACGCCGCCCGCGAGTTTGGCCAGACGTTCCTGAAGTTTTTCACGGTCATAATCAGAAGTCGTGGTGCTGATTTCACGGCGAATCTGTTCGATGCGTCCCTTGATGGCCTCGGTCTTGCCGACGCCTTCAATAATCGTGGTGTTATCGTTGTCGATTTCCACCTTGCGGGCCTGACCGAGGTCCTGCACGGTTACTTTATCGAGTTCAATGCCCAGATCCTTCATAATGCACCGGCCACCGGTGAGTACCGCGATGTCTTCCAGCATGGCCTTGCGGCGATCGCCGTAGCCTGGAGCCTTTACAGCGGCGACATTCAAAATGCCCCGCAGCTTGTTGACCACCAGCGTGGCGAGAGCTTCACTTTCAATGTCTTCAGCAATAATCAGCAGCGGACGTTTGGCCGCCTGAATTTTTTCGAGAATGGGAACCAGTTTGGTAGCACTGGAAATTTTGTCTTCAAAAATAAGAATATATGGCTTATCCAGCACCACCGTCATATCATCCTGATTGGTAATGAAGTTCGGGGAAATATATCCGCGGTCAAACTGCATACCTTCAACAACATCGACATACGTTTCCAGCGATTTGCCTTCTTCAACAGTGATAACACCATCTTTGCCGACGCGCTGAAACGCATCGGCCATGATGTTGCCGATTTCTTTATCATTATTCGCGCTGACCGCCGCAACATCGGCGATTTCATTTTTATCAGCGACATTCAGCGGCTTGGAAAGCTTTTTCAAATTGGCAATGACCGCTTCAACGGCTTTGTTGATCCCGCGGGCCAGGGCCATGGCATCGGCTCCAGCGGCCAGATTACGATAACCTTCCTTGAAGATGGCTTCGGCCAGGACGGTCGCGGTGGTCGTGCCGTCGCCGGCGATGTCGCTGGTTTTCGTGGCGGCTTCTTTCACGAGTTGCGCGCCGACGTTTTCAAACTTGTTGCCCAGTTCAATTTCTTCCGCCACCGAGACGCCATCTTTGGTTACGGTCGGAGCGCCCCAGCCCTTATCCAAAACAGCGTTGCGACCACGAGGCCCCAGCGTGCTTTTCACGGCGGAAGCCAGTTTGGTTACGCCTTCCAGTAAACTTTTACGCGCCGATTCATCAAACGAAATCTGCTTAACTGCCATTGAAAGACTCCTTCGCTAAATATCGCGGAATACTACCGCTGCCACTATGAGGCGCTGCGCCATTCAAGAACGCAGCTGCCAACTACCAACACTGGCCTGCAATGCAGGCGGTACAATCCAGCTATGCAACTTCTATGCCAGCACTGAAGGCCATTGCACGATAAATGCATAAGTTGTTTATTTACAATCAGTTACGCTTTTTAACCGATCTGGACATCAATCCGATTCCAGAAGATTTTCTGCCGCGCTGGCAGGGGCAGACCAAGCCTTTGAATCAACGGGTTGTCAAAAAGGCAGAGAAACGGCCGCTTGGCGAACCGGGAATCTGTATAATTGGTTTTCTGCCTGCGGCGCTTACAGCAGTCCCGCGGTTTCATCGAGCCTAAACATCAGATTCATATTTTCAATGGCTTGGCCCGCCGCACCTTTTACCATGTTATCAATTGCCGAAACAACCACGAACCGCCCGTTGTATAGCTTCACGGCAATATCCACAAAATTGGTATTGGCCACATATTTTGTGCTCGGCAGATTGTTGAGCCTCATCCGCACGAACGGCTTGCCGCTATAGGCCCGTTGATAGGCGTTCAGCGCGTCATCCAACGTCGAACCAGGCTTGGGCTTCAGGTAAATGGTTTCCAGAATACCGCGATCCATGGGAATCAGGTGCGGCACAAACAGCAATTGCACAGCATTGCCGGAAATGGTTTCAAGCGTCTGTTGAATTTCCGGCGCATGGCGATGCGATCCAATACCGTACGGTTCATAGGTTTCGTTGCGTTCCGGAAAATGATGCTGCTGCGATGGCGTGCGGCCTGCTCCGGAAATACCGGAGGCCGCATTGATAATAATATCTGTCGCCTCCACCAGCCCGGCTTGCAGCAGCGGGGCAATGCCCAAAGTGGCCGCGGTGGGATAACAACCGGGATTGCTGACGAACTGGGCGCTTTTAATTTCCGCGGCGAAAAATTCGGGCAATCCGTAAACCGCTGCCGCCAGATTTTTCGCATCGGTGTGTGGGTGCTTATACCACTTCTCATAATTAGCGGCATCTTTAAGCCGGTAATCAGCGGATAAATCAATGACTTTCAAACCCGCTTCAAGCAGAGGCGGAACATGCTCCATCGCCGCGACGTGCGGCAAACACAAAAAAGCCACATCGGCGTTTTTTTTAATGGCGTCTACATCAAACGGGGCAATCGGCAAATGAATACGGCCCAACAACTCCGGAAACAATTCACTGATCGGCTGTTCCTGCTTGCGGCTGGCCAGGTATGTAATGGTCACAGCCGGATGCTTGAGCAACCAGCGGATGGTTTCAAGAGAGGTGTAACCGGTAGCGCCTATGATGGCAACACGAATCTGTTTCATGGCTTAATACGTTCCTTACCCGGGCACTTCGCGGCCCGAATTTAGCATTATAGCGCATCAGTTCGCACCTTGATACACCCGCACATAATCAACTTGAAATATTCCGGGACACGCGGTGTGTGCGGGGTTGCCTCCAGAGTTTCCGCCCACCGCCAAATTCAATATCATAAACCATGCTCGAAGCCCCAATTTTTTGGATTTGGTCGGCCATTGCGGTTGAAGTTATCCTCCCAGACCAGCTTATAACCGCGCGGCAAAATCGCCGCCTCGGTCGTTTCTGTCAGCCGACTGCCGCCAACCAATCCCGCCGCCAACAAAGCAGCCTGACGACTAAATTGCCGCCGTGTTAAGATCATACCAACTCCTTATATGCCGCTTTCAGCAATCGGGATCAAATCGTTTAGTGCTCCATTATAATCGCACCAATGCCTCAAACAAGGTGCGGCTGCGGCGGCCGCTGCCGCCGAGGTTTTAGGTTACTGGTTACAGGTTACAGGTAGTTTTCAGTTTTCAGTGCCACGCTGGGGCAAGGGGGCCAAGATTGCCAAGTTAGGGAGGCAAGGATGCCAAGTTCGGAAAGTTGAGAAAAGCCTTGATGGCAGCGGGTATTATTCAAGTGTGCCAAGATTGCCAAGTTGTTTTAAAGGGGGGGTGGCCGCTGCGGCGGCTAGATCAGGTGAATTTAGAACAGGTGAGCCCCGATTAGCCGGCTCCTGCGGCATCGGGATTTCGGCTTCCTGCCTCAACAGGTGAGCGCGCGGGTTGGGCGCGAGCGTCGATTTTTTACCGAGTACATAGCGATCCTCATGGCCATACGGATCGGAGTTTATCCCGTGCGCGCCGGGGTGGTTAAGGGGCCGCCAAGAAATAACCTTTCCAATCTGACTTGGTCTTTTGACCTCTGGCCGCGTTGCCCGCTCGTTACGTATCCATGCGGATATGCTCCTCGCGGGCGTCTTGCCAGATGCCAAAATCCCGGCGTCATATTTGTAAATCTTATTTCTTGACGGCCCCTTAGTCAGGAAAGTTGAGGCATGGCGTTGCAAAGCGATTATGATCGGAAAAAAGCATGTCAGCGCCCCCTTGTGCTGGCTCACCGACACACGTATGTCAGCGAAAAGCAATTATGAAAGATTCTATTTGCCATACCGCCCCAAGCAGCGCATAATCCCAACACATGTTCGCGAAACCTCAGTAAGGTTGCGGGAGAACGGTTATCGGCGAAAAAAAGGCGGAGAACTGGCCCAAGAGACGACACAACACACGGATCACGCGATGATGCAATTTGGGGAAATGTTTAAGGCGCTGACGGGGTATGAACCGTTAAGTTGGCAGCGTCGGCTTTATAACGAATGGTTCGCCGGCGACATCAAGCCGGTGATCGACCTGCCCACCGGCATGGGCAAGACCAACGTCATGGCCATTTGGTTTATTGCTCGTTCGCAACGCGCCCAGGAAGATCCGTTGCGGCTGCCAACACGCTTAGTTTACGTTGTTGACCGCCGGACGGTAGTGGATCAGGCAACGACGCTTGCCAAGAACATTATGGATGGCGCCGCAAAGACTGGCCTTGACGCTCCCACAATAAGCACCCTCCGCGGACAGTTTGCAGATAACCGCGATTGGACCCGCGATCCATCTAAGCCAGCGATCATCATCGGCACGGTTGATATGATTGGGAGCAGGTTACTCTTTAGCGGATACCGCAGCTCCTACAAGCAGCGTCCACTGGATGCGGGTTTCCTGGGCCAGGATACTCTGCTGATTCTTGATGAGGCCCACCTCAGCTCGCCGTTTGCAAAATTGTTGCGTGACATTGGCAGTGATGGGCCATTCCAGAAGGGCCAAGGCAAGCCGGTGCAGGTAGTTCGTATGTCGGCAACGGTCGGCAACGGCGACGAGGCCGCATTCCAACTAGACGGATCCGACCTGGAGGGCGACAAGGAAACCAATATCATCGTACGGCGTTACCATGCCGAAAAGCACATGCACATACATGAGAATGTCGCGGACGCAAAATCGGAAATTGTAGAACAGGCAGCGAAGCTCGCTGCGGCTAACTCGCGTGTGGTCGTCTTTGTGCGTGCACCGGACGATGCTGCCAAAATAGCGGGGAAAATAAGGGATCACTGCGACAAGAAAAGCAAACCGTTCAAAAATGCGGTCGAGGTTCTCACCGGCACCATGCGTGGCCTCGAACGCGATGAACTAATGGGAAAGCTGGTGGTGCAACGATTCGCGGATACTGAGAATAGAGCCGATGAGGGTCCAGCTATTCTCGTTTCCACCAGTGCCGGCGAAGTCGGATTCGACCTGAACGCAGACCACTTAGTTTGTGACGCCGCGCCCTTGGATTCCATAATTCAGCGGCTTGGTCGAGTGAATCGCCGGGGAGATGGCGTCGCACAAGTGCATGTATTCGCGGCCGTTCCCAAGGAGAAAAGGAAAAAAGACGCCGCGAAAGATGTGAAAGACGCCACGGCTGAGCACACATACGAAACGGCCTTGATCCAAACGATTGAAATACTCAAACAACTGCCCAAGCTCCCCGACGGATCACTTGATGCATGCCCCCAATCTTTTGCGGCCCTGAAAAAAACCGAAGACGCATTGACGCCCAGGCCCAGTATAGTTGAAGTAACCGATATTCTCCTTGACGCTTGGTCGATGACCACCATCGTGGAACCGATGCCCGGCCGCCCACCGGTGGCGGATTGGCTGCGCGGCATCGCCGAGGGCCTGCCGGATACCACAATCGCCTGGCGGGTTGAATTGGATTTGGACGGTTTCGGCGATCTTGATATTGGCGATATTGAAGAATGGTTTGAGGCCCACCGGGTGCTGCCGCATGAAACGCTTACGATGCCCTTCCAGAAAGTCGCCGCCGACCTGACCGATCGCTGGAAGCACCTTGGCGATGATGTACGGAAGAACATCGCCGATCGCCCCTGCATCATCGATCAGGGCGGCCTGCGAATCATCAAGGTTGAAAAATTAATGGAACTGCTCGAAAAGAAGCCGCCACGAGACATTCTCAACGCCGACATCATTCTTCCCGCATCTTTCGGCGGCATTGAGCGCCGCCGCGGCTTATTGGATCCAGCGGCACCAAAACCGCAACCGGATTCCGGTGCCCAAACTCTCGCAATGGCCGCAAAGGCCCCCGATGTGGCCGACGAACAATTACCGGAAACCCACCGCAGGTACCGGCTCATCAAAGCGGGCGAATTGGAGCCAACACCACTTTGCGGCGATGAACCGGCGAATCCCGACGACCTCTCCAAGTTCGTGCTGGACCTGCCATCCAAGGACGATTCCGTGCGCCAACTCATCAGTCTGCTACCCAAACGCGACCGTCCGGAACTTGGATCACAAAAGCAGGGCCTCACGGATCACGTCACCAAAGTTGAGAAACATGCCAAAGAAATCGCGAGAAATCTTACGCTGGAAGCACCCATTGCCGCCGCCCTGCAATTAGCGGCAAAGTGGCACGATGCGGGCAAGCACCGCACAGCTTGGCAGAACGCCGTCGGTGGCAGCATGGAAAAGCCGCTGGCGAAATCCGGCGGACGCATGCGCCCCATTGCTGGCAGTTACCGCCACGAGTTCGGTTCACTCTGTGAGTTTATCGAAGGCAATGGCGGCAACCGTGACCCGGGAACATTTGACCTCGCGGCACACCTGATTGCCACGCACCATGGCCGCGCGCGGCCTCACTTTCCCAAAGGCGGCTTTGATCCGGTTGCCCGTGCGAAATCGCCCGAAATAGCGGTTGATTCCATGCGACGATTCGCGCGATTGCAGCGCCAATATGGTTACTGGCGGTTAGCATGGCTGGAGAATTTGCTCCGCTGTGCTGATGCGCTGGCCTCCGCGGAAAATGATGGGAGGAAAACCCATGGATAATCCAACTCCGAACATCACCATTCCGGTCGATCTGACCAACCCCGGACAATTCTTCGCGTGCTGCGGCCTGCTGGAGCTTGCCGACCGGCTCTGGCCGGGCGCGGAGGGGTGGTTTGACGGAAGAATGTTCTGTATCCTTACCGAAGACCATTCCAAGTCGCTGGCAGAATTGCTCGACGAAACGCGGTCGCTCCGCTTTGAAGTCGGCGACGAACCAGACGCCGAAGGAGGAGCCGATGAGGCCGACGAAAAAGGCCCGTCTATTGAGCCGATTCGGCTACTCTGGAAGAATCAGAGGCCCGCGATCCAGCTCGACTGGTGGTCGGACAAGTCAATCAAGCCATGGGCGGGCTCGATGAAGGAGCGGGTCATCTTACGGGCGATGTTCGATGCGATTGATCCGACGAAATACAAGGCTCCGTTCAGTGACCTTAAACGAGTTCAGTACCAATCTCCAAAACTTCAGAAAAATGGCAAGTTGAAGAAGCCAGCTAAGAAGGAGCCATTCTACTTCGACCCACGTCGCGGGAATAAATCACACCCGCTCGACTGCGGGTTCTCACCCGATAAGCACCATATGGAGGCCGAATGCTGTCCGGCTCTCGAGGCCCTCTGCTTCATCGGCCTGCAACGTGCCCGGCCCGCGCCCACTGGCATTGCAAACCAATCCAAATATACGGTTTGGCCAATGATATCGGCGACTGACCCAGGTATCCCCGCCAATCTTGTCGGGGCGGTGACATGCGGGTTCGTTGCGGTACCCGGCTCTTCCACATTCATCTTCGATAACTATTTTCGCACCGATCAACGTAAACACAAGACTTTTTCACAGGCCAAGCCTGAAAGGAGCAACCATGTCTGAGGTAGAAATAGAACAATACGACAATTGGCTGAAGGACGATGGGCCGGTGGCGTTGGTGATCCGACAGCACATGATTCCGGCCACCCAGCCGGACGACATTATTTTTCCGCCCAGCTATGCGAACCCCTCGGAGAAAAAGGGAGATCCCCCGGTTTATAACATCGACGGCGAAGGGGTGGATTCGGTCTGTGTCCTTGACAGCATTCCATCCCAGGCGAACCGCCTGGAACCGATTTTCGCTTCCGAAAAATACAAGGAATTGGTGCCCCAGATACAAATAAAATTCAAGGATGAGTTAGTCCGCAATCTCTTGGAGATCGGCCACCGTATTGCCGACGCTGCGTTTCGCGGCACGAAACTTGCGGCTGACATTAAAGCCGCGCTCGATGACTTCAAGAAAGATAATGCGGTTCCTCTTGCAAAACTTGCACCAACATCCCTGATCTTTGGCGCTTGGGATTCGCGCGACAGCCAAGTCAAGATTCCGCGGCTTATCAATTCAATTATTCGGGCGCGAAACGTTGTTCAGCTTAAACGTTCGGCGCAATACATTCCCGCAATCAATTACGAAAGTGAAGGACTCCTTCCGGACGGCCTTGACGGTAAACCATCCGAAGTCGGTCTGGCCGATGTGCCCTCGGTCCACAAGATTGGTGGAATACAGGTCAATGGCGAGATCACCCGCGATGCGTCACTTAATCTGGCCTCTTTACGGTGCCTGCGCGGAGCCAGCACCGAGGAAACTGTGAGGCTACAGCGATACATCCTTGGCCTTTGCCTGATCGCAATGGCAACGGAGCCTGAACTGAACTTGCGGCAGGGTTGCCTGCTTACTCTGAACCCGACGAAGCCCTCTTCAGCGCAACTTGTTGCCCGCAGCGGCCAACGCACCGATCACAAGATGGATCCCACAGCCGCAGCAGCCTTTGCCCAGATGGCCGCGCGGGACTTTGGCGTGTCCCAGAAGTGAACCAATTGCATTTGATCCTAAAACCCTGAAGAGCTGGCTCGACGCTGACAAGAACGCTAAAAAGGAAAAGAAGGATAAGAGGGCCAAGAAAAGTGCCGATGGTGGCAACGCCTCCCCTGACACTTCCGGGGAAGCCGAGTCCAAAGCCGAGGGATCCGCCGCTTGACAAACTTCCTGCACATCGCCGTCCACTGGCTGGACGACCGCTACCATGGCCTGCTTGCCCGCGACGGGCCGCCGGAATGGCCGCCGGCGCCTTACAGGCTATTTCAAGCACTGGTGGCGGGCGCTGCGCGTGCGGGAAAGCTGGATGCGCTGGCTGAGTCACTCCGCTGGCTCGAATTGCAATCTCCGCCAATGATTATTGCCCCGCCAACGAGGGCAGGACAGATTGTCACCCGGTATGTTCCGAATAACGACGGCGACAAGAAGCCCGACCGGCAGGATCGCCTGACTGGAAAAACCTTCCGCCCAACCATCATGCTTGGCGAACCGGTGATCCATTACCTGTGGCAGTATGATGCCGCCATCAGGGAAGTCGACGGCATCACGGATGCTGCACGTTGCCTTATTTGCCTAGGCTTGGGCATCGACATGGCATTCGCCAATGCCAAATTGATCACCGATGAAGATATTGGTTCGATTCCCGGCATCCGCTGGCTGCCCAAGCCCGGAATGTTTCGTGATGGCGGGATGCTCCGCTTGCCGAAGGATCATTCGCTCAATGATCTTCTCTGTGCCCATCAATCCGCGCTCCACCGCGTTGGCGACGATGGTATCCTCAAGGCTGTTGAGAAGCCCCATGTGTTCGATGATGTCCTATACGCCAGTTCCGAGCGCCCTATCGGGAGGCCCCGCGTCTGTTTTGCGCTCCACAACGCGGATGGTGAACTTGCCCGAGAACCGCAGGCAAAACTTATTCACGTTGCCGGTATGGTTCGACATGTGGCCAAAACCGCAATGAAGGCGTATCCACCGCCCGGAATTTGTGACTCCGCCAAATGGGTGGAAACATTCGTGGCCGGTCACCGCAATGGCAGTAATGACCACAAACAATTTTCTTATGTACCGCTGCCGTCCATCGGCCACGAACATGCCGATTGTGATATTCGCCGTGTGATGATTGTTGCGCCATTTGGCGAAGATGAGCATCTCGCGCACCTTGCCGAGCAACTCGATGGATGCCAGTTGGAACGTGAGAATGGCGGCGAGGCCCCGATCCTCCACCGTCTGCGCGGCGATGGCGTCACGGCGCAATACACAAAAACATCCGCCGTCTGGGCCACCGTCACACCCATCATCCTGCCCGGCCATGACGATCATAAACCCGCCAAAACAAAAAAACTTCTCGAAACCGCGTTACGGCAAAGTGGAATTGAACAACCATGCGAATTCACATGGAGCGCGATTCCGAATTTCAAGAATTCCTTGGCTGCGTATCCCCATGATCGGCATGGCCGCAATCTCGGTTATTATCGACCCGATCACCTGAAACAATTCACGCTTGTTCATGCCCGACTGACATTCGCCTCCCCCGTCACCGGTCCCATCACCGTCGGTGCCGGACGCCATTGCGGGTTGGGGGTTCTCGCGGCGGATGTTTAGAATTTGAAATTTGAGATTTCAGATTTGAGATTTCAGATTTTTCATGATGGAGTGCCAAGGGGAAGCCATTTGAAATCTGAAATTTCAAATTTGAGATATTAGAGTGCGGATTTGACATTCCTGGCCGCTGGCGGGAAACTACATCTGACATTTGAGATTTCAAATTTCGATTTGGCCGTTTAGATTTGAAATTTTAAATTTTAAATTTCATATTGTTAAAGGGAGATTGAGTGTGACTTACCAACGGTTTGAAGACTTGCCGGTCTGGCAGGCGGCTATAAAGCTTGGTGTTGAAGTCTATCGCCTTACCACTCCACGCTGGTTCGCGGATAAGGCGGATGTGCGCGATCAGATGCGCCGCGCCGCACTTTCCGTTTCCAATAATATTGCCGAGGGATTTGAGCGCGGCACCACCTCCGAACTCCTGATGTTCCTTTATATCGCCCGCGGTTCGGCCGGTGAGGTTCGCAGTGGCTGCCGATTTTGCGCTCTGCTGCTGGAAGACGGCGTCAAATGCGACGCCACCGATATGCCAGCACAGATTGCGCATTGCGTGACTTCATGTGAATCGGTCTCCCGCCAAATACGGGCCTGGGCGCAAAGTTTGCAGGAGGGAGATATTCGCGGCCAGCGGCATCTTACCGCGGAAAGTAAACACAAATACCACCAGGCCCAACGGGCGGTGGACCTTGATGCGCATATTCGTAAAGTGACGGAAGAAAACATCCAACGCTCCATAAGGCAAATTCCTCCGGAGCGTGAAAAGACGCATGACCAAATGTGAGTTGGCCAATTTGCAATCTCATATCTCACACTTCGCATTTCAAATTTGAAATCTCACATCTCTCATCTCAAATTTTGGACTCCAAATCTCAAATTTTGATCCTTTGATATCGAATCTTTCATTTCAAATTTGAAATTTGAAATCTTCCACCGACCCCACCAATTATCGGCCCCGCCCGTCCCATAACCGAAAAATATTTGGCATTAGCCCCACACATGTTCTATTGTTGACATAGATACGCATCATCGGAACCTATATTGCCCCCGGCTTTGCCGGCGGCTTTTAACACGGGCTGCTGTGGCAATACGTAATGTTGCATTGGCCATTTATCACAGGGAGATTGGAATATGGACGAATACTTATGGCCCGCTCGTCACGTTGCGGAATACGCCTATTGCCCGCGCTTATTCTATCTCATGGAAGTGGAGGGCGTGTATTACCCCAATGCCGATACCGAAAAAGGCAAAGCTGTCCACAAGCGCGTGGACAAACCCAGTGCTGCAAACAATGGCAATGGCTTCAAAACCGATGATGCGGGTCCGCAATCCGACCTGGAAGCGGAACTCAACCTCAAGGCCGACCAGTGCATAATTATTGATCTTGGTGCGGATGAGCAATCCGCGCGTGACGCGGTAGCCGTGCTGGGAGAAAGTTTGCCCAAGGCTCAAACCGGAGTAGTGGTGGTATAGAAAAGCTGTAATTAAAAATGGGAATTTATCCGGCTGCGGTGTTATAATGCGGAGGTATTTTTGGCGGATCGGTTGGTGAACATCTTCCGGTTGGTCTGTGGTATGTTCGTTGAAAAGTGCATAATATGCCGTGCGAGTGCGCCGGTGGTGATGGGGGTATCCGGGGGCGCTCGCAGAGCCGTAAGTTATTGAAAGGAAAGGTTTTATGCTCTCTGTAACTCTCAGCAGCAGGGCAAAGTGTCAGGCAAATGCCTCCGCACTCGCAAGACACGACGTAAAGTCGTGTATAATCAGCACTTGCGAAGCCCGGACTTTCCGCGGCTCATGAGCCGCGGCCCCATTGAAGCTGTCGCCCTGAAGGTGGACAACGGTTACTTTGCGTTTCTTTCCGCGGCTCATGAGCCGCGGCCCCATTGAAGCAGAATCCGAACTGAAAATTCCGCGACAAGAAAAATCCTTTCCGCGGCTCATGAGCCGCGGCCCCATTGAAGCTTCAAATTGAGAGCCGCCACCGTATTGAGGCCGCACTTTCCGCGGCTCATGAGCCGCGGCCCCATTGAAGCCTCGGTGATAAATTCACCGTTCCTCACGTGCAGGTCCTTTCCGCGGCTCATGAGCCGCGGCCCCATTGAAGCACTACTATCCTCAAGAGCACATCAAGTCTGTGTTTGCTTTCCGCGGCTCATGAGCCGCGGCCCCATTGAAGCATCAAGGATCACCCCGGTTGTCGGTTTATCGACATCCTTTCCGCGGCTCATGAGCCGCGGCCCCATTGAAGCAACCAGAACATTATGAGGAATTGCTTACGATTGTACGCTTTCCGCGGCTCATGAGCCGCGGCCCCATTGAAGCTGGGATAACGATTCTAAGGGCAAATGCGATTCGTACTTTCCGCGGCTCATGAGCCGCAGTGGCCTGCGACAGATTCTGCCAGTTTTCTGGGGCCCAATCCTTAACTTTTTAATGCGGTTGCGCATTGCCCCGGCCGAAAACTGAAAAGACTGCTACTGGATTCCGAATTCTACAGCGGTGCCGCCGCAGCGCGCCAAAACTTTTAAGCGGTGCGCAGGGCAGCGCGTCTCATTAAGGGCGACGCCGCAGGCCGCTCGACCGTCTCATTAATCCCGTCGCGCCGGGAGTCTCATTAAGGCCACCCGATGTGGCCGTCTCATTGAGACGAAGCCAGATATATGGCCTTCAAAAGTCCCTTTGGGGCCGCCAAGAAATAACCTTTCCAATCTGACTTGGTCTTTTGACCTCTGGCCGCGTTGCCCGCTCGTTACGTATCCATGCGGATATGCTCCTCGCGGGCGTCTTGCCAGACGCCAAAATCCCGGCGTCATATTTGTAAACGTTATTTCTTGGCGGCCCCTTTGTGCTGCCCGGGCTTAGGTATGGCCTGGTTCAGATTGCCGTAATGGAAGTGCACGCCCCAGGAAAAGATGGAAAATAGGGACGGCCTTTACGCTGGAACCCACTGCCGCTTTGCCTGGTAGCGATAAAACATTTGATCGTCATGGTCATCAAGCGCGATCAGGCTTATCCATTGATTATCCAATAAGGTCTCCACCAGCGGGTGTTGAGCAATGACCCGCGCTATTTTGTCGCGAGGCGCTGCGATAATAGCCAGAAGTCGCAGGGGATCGTGTCGCCATTGAACCCCGTCATGGAGCGATTCAATCGGTAATCCGACCTGCAAATCACCGGCATTACCTGAACACACGCCGTGAAGTCCAACCACATTGTGGATGGTTTTGGACCCCGCGCCCCATTTTCCGGGGCATACGGTGGAGGCGTAGTATTGCATGTTGATCCAGTGGGCCACCACCAGCGGCGCGGTCATGATGAGTGTCAATATTGCCAAGTCTTCATCTTGCCGCCACTGGTAATCATGGAGAAACACACGCCCCTCAAGGTTAAGTCCGCGCGTGACTTGACGGGGAGCCGCTATAAACGCCGCATTACCGGCCAGACCCCATTCCGGTCGCAATTGAGCCCAGTCATTCGCCCGCCGCACGGCGGAATGTTTGAATGCCGCAGCGGTCTGATGGGGCGTTTCGCCATCGATCATTGCTTTCTCTGCCCGCACGATTTCCCCCGCAGCCTGTAATTGTTCCTGCAAGCGGGTCAAATCCGACCGGTGACCGGCTGGGATCTGATCTATGTCATAAATGATTACTTCATCCGTGGTTGTATTGTGTTGTCCAGCCACAAACCAGGTATCCGCTGGAACACACAGTCCGCCGGCGGCCAAGCCTGCCCGCACCGCGTGTTTATTCAGCACGGCTGCGGCAACGCGTGCATTGGGGCCGCCGGCGTGGCCGCCGCATGCGCCGCAATCCAAACTGGCCTGATATGGATTGTTGGTGGTCTCCGCACCATGTCCGCAGAATAATACAAGGCGCGCAAGATTTTCGCCAAGTCCCATGTTTTTCAGAGCATTTCGTGCCAGGGCGATCTGATCCTCAAGCGAAAAGTGCGGCTGCCAATCGCTGATATCGGGTTGGAATGGCGCTTCTTTCTTTTCGGGCCGTTGGACTATGCCGTCGCGTATCAATTTCCCGCCATAACCCACCCCCAGTATCTCGACAAAATTCAGTGATGAAACGCCGTAGGCGGTGAGTTGCGACCATCCGGCCGAAAATTCGCGGCTGCTGCGCAAGTCTGACGAGAGTTGCTGCGATCTGGCTTTGTCCCCGTCGGCCGCCTCGCCGACTTGATATCGGGAAGTTAAGAGCACGGGATATTGAGCGGTGCTGTGCTCATCGCCCAAAGGCCAATAGCGTATAGGAAATCCGAAAAATCCGGCAAATCCGATGGTCTCAATGGTCGCAGCCACTTGCTCCAGCGCCCGTCGCAGGCGTTCAGACCGCACATCAATACAAAATACACACTGGGCTGATGGTCTTGGCTCAGAGGCGGTATTGACGAAGTTATGGGGCAGATTCCGCCGCAGAGCCGTGGTTACATGTCGCTCAAAGGATATCTCATGGGCTTCAAGCCAAAGCTCGGCAGACTCGGTGTGCCGGGGCTGATGACTCTCCCGCGAGGAATTCCACGTCGGTATGACGTTTTGTATCCGCAGATGGTTAAAGGCGGCGGTTTCATAAATGGTTCGAATGGCAAGCAGGTCATAGAGAGGATTTTCTTCCGCCGACATTGAGTTTTGCCAGCTATGCAGCCTCAAATGACTGGCCCAACCAATATGGTCCAACAACAGACGATGAAAGTAGTCCGCAATCAGGTGCTGGGGAATGGCCAGTGCCGCCAGTGAGTGCGCAATTGCTTCAGATGGATTGTCCGGCAGAGTTTTAATCAATGCGCGGCATCCCTTCAACCCGGCGATTTCCGGCATGCGATCACTTTTTGCCATATCCCGCCAGGCTGTAAAAAATCTTTTAGAATGATCCATCATGTTCCACGCGGCTTGGCCACGATCAAAGTAACTGCTGCACCACAACGCAATGTGTTCCAGCAACGCCTGCCGCAGATTTTCCGGCAACCGGTCAAACATCGTGGATGGATAAGGGTTCCACGTGCGCTGCAAATCGGGATGTTCTCCATCGCGCAACGCAGCCGCATGATCAGAAGCCTCAAGAGCCTTGATCGCGGATGGGGCATCGGAGAATCCGGCGGGGCATCCGCGGGCCGTGCGACGCGCAAGCGCCTGATGCACATCGGCGAGGCTGATCTCGCCGGCGCGGAGCTTCTGAGCATAATAGCTTTCTGTCATATACATGCGCTGCCCAGTGGCGATCTCCATCGTCTTTAGCGCGCTGGAAAACGGTTGACCGATAAACCCCCACATCGGGTTTACCGCTACAAAACCGTCCAGAGGCCACACTGGTGTAATTTGTTCAAACACCTTTCCTGCAAGTTCATTAATCGTCATTGAGTTCATGTTATGGCTCACGGATTGACCGTCCTTTCTTCACATTCAGATAGTTTCAGCGTGACTCGATTGGGGTTGCACCAGCAGAGGCACCGACTTGCAAAAGCTTTCCCTCACCGACCAAATCCACGCTGTAAGGCGATTCGCGGCAATCCCGATGTAAAACCCGCTTACCGCGTGTACGTACAAGGCTCGCATATATGCTGGTCTTCGACCGCTGATGACCTGCCATTGAAACAGCCCCATCGCCAGAAGTAACCCGCAGATAACCAGAGAAATGGCCCATGACTCGGGCGGTGCGGTTCTTGTGCCGAATCCTCCGGCGACAAATTGATTGGTTTTCATGATCAGGTCGGAAATCAGCATCAGCAACGGATAGGCTGCGGCCAGCAACGCAAGCCCCGCAATCCATCGCATGGCTGAGGCCTTACTGTATCGGCCTGCAAGCGCCCGCCAGATCAGCAGGCACCAGGATATTCCCACTGTCAGCAGCAGAGGCAAATGATTGATCGGCACCAGCTTAAACACGGCCAAGGCCGTGGCCGTAAGCAGCATACCGATCGCGGCTATCGCGCCTGCCGCATGCGCCACGCGATGGTGCTGCCGGTGGATTTTTCTCAGTGGAACGATAGGGGCCTTTTTAATGGTACTGCCCGATATAAGAAAGCAATGTGATTTGTACAGACCGTGGGCGACGAGATGTACCAAGGCCAGACCAAAAGCCCCTAATCCGCATTCGAGCATCATAAAGCCCATTTGCGCTACCGTTGAGTAAGCCAGTTGCCGCTTCACGCTGGTCTGCGTCATCATGGCCAGGGATCCGGTGATGATCGTGGCAATGGCGACGATCGACAGGGCCATCAGGGGCGTTGGATAGTTCAGCAGCAGCGGTGAAAAGCGAATAAGCAGAAATCCACCGGCGTTTATAATGCCCGCGTGCATCAATGCGGAGACCGGGGTGGGGGTTTCCATCGTGTCCGGAAGCCAACTGTGGAATGGGAATTGAGCGGACTTCAGGCACGCTGCGGCAACCAGCAGCCACGCGATCCAGTTTCCGCCGCCGGCAGCGTGCAAGCTGGAATTCGCGGCGGCAAACAGAGTCTGAAACTGCCAAGTTCCGAACGTGCAATAGCTGACGATCAATGCCGCGATGAGGCACAAATCGCCACATCGGCTGACGATGAATTTCTTCCGCGCAGCCAATATTGCGCCAGGCCGATTCGCGTTAAATATCAGCAGTTGGTGCAGACACAGGCTCATGGCCATCCAGGCGAGGAAGAACAGCAGCAGATTGCCGGCAATCACCAGGGTCAATACCGCGGCAATCGTTCGGGCCAGCCACGTCATAAATTGCCCTTGGCGCACGTGTCCCGCCAGATAACTTACGGAATACCGCGTGACAACTACGGCAAGAAAGCTTACCAGCGTCAGCATCACCACCGCCACATTGTCAACAGTTATTCCCAGCACCGCCGACAACGGCCCTGCGACTCCCACGGCAAGCGGTTTGGCGCCAATAGCCATAAGCAGGCCAAGTACGGATGCGGCCAACCCCACCCAGGCACTGCCCACCACAAGACGGTTGCGTCGCTGAACCGAGATGCTCCTGTTGGTCCACCCCAAGCCGGCAGCCCACAAGCTCGCCGCGGGTAATACCGCCGCAAAAATTCGCAGTGACTCAAACATGGTGACTCCTTTACTAAAACCACCCGAATTTTAGAGATCACCTGAATTAAGTACAATATATATATTGCATAGAATTCATATATTTTATAGAATAATGATATGGCTTTTCTGAACTACCATCATTTGCGTTATTTTCGGGCGATAGCCCATGCGGGAAATCTCAGTCGAGCGGCGCTGAATTTGAATATTTCTCAATCAGCGTTAAGCATTCAATTGCGGCAACTCGAAGAGTCGCTGGGGGAAAAACTTTTCGAGCGTAAAAAGCGGCGGCTCATTCTCACCGAAGCTGGCCGCCTTGCGCTGGATTACGCCGATGTCATTTTCCGCACCGGCGATGAATTAATCGATACACTTAAGCAGCGCTCACCGGGTCGCCGGCAGATCGTGCGGATCGGCGCGGTGGCCACCTTATCAAGAAATTTTCAGCATGCGATGCTCTCACCGCTGCTGAACCGAGCTGACGTTGAGTTGGTGGTCCGTTCCGGTTCCATGCGCGAATTGCTGGCCGCTCTTCAAGCCCATTCACTCGATATGGTGCTGTCTAATTTGCCGCTGCGGGCGGATTTGCAAATGTCGGGTCATTCGCATTTAATCAGTCAGCAACCGGCAAGCCTGATTGGTAAGCCTCCGAAGAAAGCCCAGCCATTTCGCTTCCCCGAGGACCTGCGCAACATCCCGCTTATTGTACCGAGCCTCGATAGCAGTATTCGGTCGCTCTTTGATGTCATGATGGACCGGCTGGGCATTCGCCCCATCATAGCTGCGGAAGTTGATGACATGGCGACCCTCCGCCTGCTGGCGCGCGATCACAATGGGCTGACGCTCGTGCCACCCGTGGTTGTCAAAGGCGAACTTTCCGCCGGCACACTGGTAGAGCGGCATCGCATTGATGGTATCACCGAAAGCTTTTACGCCATTACCGCAAGTCGCCGGTTTCCCAGTGGTCTGATCCGAGAAATCGTATCCAAGCCGCTGAAGGTATAAGTCGTCTGCGTTATGAAACGGCTACGCAATCTGATTGGAATGATAAACCAATCCTCCATCCGTTAATCCATGCGGATATGCTCCTCGCGGGCGTCTTGCCAGATGCCAAAATTCCGGCGTCATATTTGTAAATCTTATTTCTTGACGGCCCCTTAGCGATTGCATGGGTTTGACAAAAAGTAAAGGAAACAAGGACAAATTGATAATTATCTCGCCGAGAGTTGCGTAAATTGATATTCACTTCCTGAACTTTCGGTTAACGTGTTAGCAGTTTTCGGCTCGCCGAACAAAACGCGGCTGCTTTTCCCGGCCCAACCGGGATCAGTCAACAAGAGCCTGTCACAACATTCAGTTACGCGGCCATTGTGCGTGAGGAGTTTTTATCATGTGTCATTCATTACTCAAAAGAACCGGGGTTATGGGCGTTGTTCTGGCGATCCTTGCCATGGCGCTTTCCGGAGGGAAACCGCTTGTCGCGGCGACTACGGATATGACAATAAATGTTTCCAAGCCCGGCATCCACGTTTCGCCGAACTTATGGGGGATATTTTTTGAAGAAATCAATTATGCCGGCCAAGGCGGCCTGTATGCGCAGCTGGTAAAGAACGGCACGTTTAAATGGATTGACAATCAAAATCATCCGGCTGGATGGACCTTGACAACGGCACCGGGTGGCAGCGCCAGCTTATGGGTAGACTCCAATCATGCCATGAATACATTCAATCCGCTAGCGGCCCGATTGACCGTCCGTTATGGCAGCAGGGCAGGTGCCGTGCAGTTGGTCAACAGTGGCTATTGGGGCATGAACTTCCAAAAAGGCCGATCCTATAAATTGAGCTTTTACGCCCGAAAAAGCCCCGGTATGGGCGGCAGCGTTACCGCGGAACTATTGGGGGCCAACGGAACGGTTTTGGGCAGTAAAGTCATCAACGGCATATCCGGTAAATGGACCGATTTTCATGCCGTATTAAAAAGCGATGGAAGTGATCCGCAGGGCAAGCTGGCCTTTGTGCCCACGGGCCACGGATCGATATATTATAATATCGTCAATTTATTCCCGGCGAAAACATGGCGTGGATTACCGCTGCGGCCGCAATTGGCCCGCCTGTTAGCGGCACTGCACCCGTCGTTTGTGCGGTTTCCGGGAGGTAATTACATTGAAGGAAATTCTCTGGCGGAAGGATTCCTTTGGCAGAAGACTATTGGGCCGCTGGCGGATCGACCGGGGCACTGGAATCCGTGGGGATATTGGGTTACCGATGGACTGGGGTATCTGGAATTCCTGGAAATGTGCCAGGAATTGCACGCCAAGCCACTTTTTGGATTTAACTGCGGCATTTCACTGGGAGCCACTGATGTTGTTCCGATGGATCAGATGGGGCCATGGGTAAAAAGTGCCATTGATTCGATCAAATTTGCTGACGCTCCAGCGGATACCAAGTGGGGAGCCTTGCGGGCGAAATATGGGCATCCCGCACCATTTCATCTGAATCGTATTGAAATCGGCAATGAGGATTGGTGGAGTCTCACCAATTATTACCCCCCCCGCTACAAAGCCATTTACAATGGCCTGATGGCTCAATTCCCGCATCTGAAAACCATTTACACCGGTCGCGCTCACTTGAGCAAAGCTCCGATTTATATGGTGGATGATCATTATTATAATTCGCCGAGCTGGTTCTGGGCCAACCGCCATTTATATGATCATCGCAGCCGGACCGGGCCGAAGGTGTTCGTGGGTGAATATGCTGTAACGCATAATTGTGGCACAGGTAATTTGCGCGCCGCTCTGGCGGAAGCAGCGTTCATGGGTGGTTTGGAACGTAATTCAGATATTGTCCGTATTGCGTCTTATGCACCACTGTTTGTTAATGTGCAGGGCAGCCAGTGGCATCCGGATATGATTCGTTTTGACAGTTCCCGCGCCTGCGGCACGGTTTCATATTATGTCCAGCAGATGTACTCAGATAACCGCCCCACCCGGATGTTGCCCATGGCCATTAAGCACCGGCCCGTTAATACCGTTAAATCCACAACATCCGGTGTTGAAATCGGCTTGGGCGCTTGGAATACGCAGTCGGAATTCCGAGATATTACCGTAACCGCCGGCGGAAAAACATTGTATAAATCCAACTTTACCACCGGCAGTTCCGGCTGGAAACCGATAGCGGGTCAATGGTCGGTGCGGGACGGCAACTATCAACAGACCGGTGCCGGGATTAACCTCATGACGGTTTTGCAATCCCATCAATTTCCCCCCAACTACACGCTGAATGTTCAGGCGAGAAAGCTCAGTGGCGCGGAAGGATTCTTGATTGCTTTTAACGTTCAGGGCCTGCACCATTATGTCTGGTGGAACGTCGGCGGCTGGGGTGACACCGGCACGGGATTTGAACACACTCAGGGAACACAACGGTCCGGAATGGGCTGGCGAAGCGGATTTAAGGTACAAACCGGGCGGTGGTATCACATCCGCTTGGTGGTTAAAGGTGATCGCTTCACGGGTTACATTAACGGCAAACAAATTCAATCGGAAAGTCTGTCGCACTCCGGTGTGCGATTCAGTGCCATTGCCGGAATCAACGCGCCACAAAAGACCATCATTGTTAAAGTCATTAATGGAACGCATACTGCGGTTACGTCCACTATTGATCTGCGTGGAGCACCGGCATTAGCTGATCAGGGAACGGCTATTACGCTTACCGCATCAAGTGGTTCGGCGGTAAATTCGCTCAGTGATCCGAATCATGTGGTGCCGCATTCCACACCGCTAAGCATTACCGGCACAACATTGCAATACACATTCCCCGCGCGTTCGTTTGTGATCCTGAGAATTCCGGAGCAATGAGCGGAGCAGCAATTTGGTAGTGCGGAAAACGCCGTTGTTGATCGACCGCGGTTGTCCGTTCTTGACGCGGGGACGTGTGGTACCGACCGCGCCGGAGCGCATCGCATCGCGTTATCAAACCAAATTCCACATCGAACTCAACGCTGCCGCATTGAGCTAATGGCGCAAGTCATGATCCGAAGCGAATGGCCACGGAAAATAAGCTTTGGCCTGACGCGGCAGCGTCATGGTTGGGTGCGGGATGCCGTCAGGTAAAAAGCCCGCATGCTTGCCCGGTGCGCCACACCAATCGTGACGGGTCGGAGCGCATCGCGTTGTCAAACCAAATTCCACATCGAACTCAACGCTGCCGCATTGAGCTAATTGTTCGCGAGGCGGCCGAATGAGGGGCGATTGCGGCTGCTACGGGGCGTCGGGGATGGAGGATGAGTCGGCGACGGCCAAGACCACGGCGTTAATTGATGCGGGCTGCGTGACGGCAGGAAGTTTGCGAAGCGCGGCAGCGGCGGCATGTAGTGTGGCACCGGTGGTGCATACATCATCCACGAGCCAAATATTCAAGCCGGAAAGATCGACACGGCTCGGCAGTATAAACGCCCCGCGCACATTATCGAGGCGGGCGGTAGCATTTTGCATGGACGTTTGTGCGATGGTGGCACGTTTGCGACGCAACAGATCATCACAGGGGACATCGAAAATTCCGGATAATTCCGATGCCAATTCAAACGCCTGATTAAAGCCACGTCGCCACTGCCGGGACCAGTGCAATGGTACGGGAACAAATTGATCGACAGACTCTACTTGTGCGTGCCGCAGCGCCTCGGCCATCCATGGGGCCAATATGGCCGCCAATGCCCAATGGCGGGCAAATTTCATACTGTGAATCAAACGGCTCAACGGACCGTTGAGCGTACCTACACGCACAATGCGGTCAAGACCGATTTTGCGATGGGGGCAATTCTGGCAGCTTCCCCGTGCGGCAAATGGACCGAGAGTACTGCCGCAGCGCTGGCAGTAAGGCCATAACAGTTGCTGGCGCAATTGCTCTTGAATCTCGCGGCACAACCCCTTATCAGATGGCGCAATGCTTTGGCCCGTCGCCCAACAAGTCGGCGGAAAAAGCGCCGCAAGCGGTTGCGGGCGGCGGCGATTGAAAAGTCCGAAATTGAAACGAGCGTCACTCATGGTTTTAATTCCGTAAGGAACGTCATGAACGCGGCGGCCAGTATTTCCGCCTGCGCATCGGTAAGCGCGGATTTCCGCCAGGTAAGGCACAAGCTGAGTCGAGAGCGAAACGTTGTCAACGCGAAGACCACCGGCAACAGCGGCCCTACCGGCGAAATGCGCACATAAGCTTGAACCATCCCGCCTGTACCCGCGGTTTGATCCATCCACGCTCCGGTAAGATTTACATTCGATACGCCGGCGAGAAGCGGGCAATTTTTCTGAAAGAAAAGAGCTTTATGGCGCGGCTGGCCATAAAGGTCGGAAAAATATTTGACCACCGCCAACTCGCCAAATGCCGCCACCGCACCGCATCTTTTCTTGAATGCCCGGGTTTGTCGGGCAGCGTGGCGAATTAACACCGAGGGGGTTTGCTTTTCAGGCTCTTTAAAGGTGGTGATACAGGAGCTTAAAAATAGTCCGAATGTATGATTCAAGGGTTCGTCAGCCAATGCGCGGATATCAACGATTGATCCGATGCTCACGGAGTTACGCCGTCCGGCCCACCAGCGGCGGCGCCATTTATATCTGCTTTCCGCGGTGATCTGCCCAATAACCATGGAAATGGCGGCCAAGAATATATCATTTAAACTGCACTGGTTGGCTTTTGCGCAGGTGGTAAGAGCATCAACAAGTCCATCGGGTAAGGTGTGCATGGAACACCCGGCTGAAAAATCCATTGGATCGGCCAAATCAAACCGCCATGAGCGGCGGTGCGTAAAATACCGTCGGGCGGCGTGTAAAATGCGCATCGGGGCGGAAAGTGAACCACGACGGCGTTCAAACAGATCATCAAAACTTTGATCCGTGAAGTGTAATATTTGCCGGCTATCTGCGGGATTACCGCAATATGCGGCCAGGATCAATTTCATTAACTCGCGAATGCTCCAGCTATCGGCAATCCAATGATCATAAATTGTCAGCAGCCAATATTCTTCATTGTCAGGAATGATAAAAAAGCGTAAAGGAGTATCATGCGCGACAAAGGGAGTGTTCAGCTCGCGTGCAGCCACAAAGGCCAGCGACTCCTGACAAACGTGCGGCATAATCGGCATACGATTTATAAATTTTGCGAGATCGCCTTGAACCTGTGGCGTGCCCAGGCCAATGGTGCCGATTACGCCATTGATAGCCTTCTGCCAACGCGGAATATCAAGTTTTCCGCTTAGCCGCATGGCCTGCCCGGCGTTGTATGGCCCCAGCGTTGTCCAGCTACGCATGAGTTGCTGGAAAATATTAAGCCGCATGTGTGCGCCGGCTTGATCCGATGATGCGGAATCGGCCGATGGTGTTGTGTTATTCATGCGAAGAACCTATGCCAAATCACGCAGGGGTGTCCGGGATAATCGCGGAATAAATCTCCCCGTTCGCAAACAATATTCGGCGTATGGTGGGCCATGAATATGACGCAGGTAGCGTTCTTCTCGTAATGCTTCCAGCGTAATAAGTGTAATATGAACAATGGCGATTAGAAGCATCAGTATTGTCGGAACGGTCACAAGCGTGCAAAGCATGAGAATAATCGACAAGGCATAAATGGGATGACGCACAATACGATACGCTCCGAGTATGACCAGTTCCGTTTTTTCACCGGGATCAATGCCGATTCGCCAGGAACGACCCATCTGCCGCCAGCAGATAAACGTGAGCATCAAGGCCGCCAATCCCAATAGCGCCGCCACAACACCAAGCCATTGTGTTTCCGCCGTCATAGGCCAGAACGCCCGCTGCCACCATACCGGGGAAAATCCACGAATGGCGGAAATCCATGGCAGAATGCACCAGGCGATGATGGCGGGAGTCCAAATAAAGCGCAGACTACGACCCGTTTTTTCGCGCGGCAATACGTTGGGATCTTTGCCGATTTTACGGCTTAGCCGAACGGCTTTAACGATTACCGTTCCCCAGTAAATAACCACCCATAATCCTGAAGCGGCGGCTGACAATCTAGGCAGCATCAACATCCGTTAACCTCCGTAATCTAACATCATAACGGAGTTCAAGGAAAACGGGGATTGTGGATTAAGGTTGCGGGTTTTACCGGGAAGTTGTGCCTGAGTTCCCAACGATGCAACGCGCGTGAAACGACGCTGAGCATCAAAGATTGTACGCCCGGGTTGGCACTGATGTTGATATGATCTATACCGGCTTGATGAAACGGAACGGGCATATCACGGACGTTCAGGTTGGTTACATGCGTGATACGCGGATTCACCGCATTTACGGGTACGCCGCGCAAAAATGGCAACCAGTCCGTCAGGGGATGACTTTTATAGATGACAAAGCACTGCCGGACATTGATCGGAATGCGGGGAGGAGTCACCGGATCAAGCAACAGCAGCAGCATGACTTTATACCCATGGTGTCCCAGATATCGGGCCACGCGAATCTGGTCATCTGCGCCATAAGAGTGACCGACCAGAATAAGTGGACCATGAAGCATGCGTCGCTTTTCCGCGGACAGCAAACGATGCTCAAACTGCATGCGCGCTTCATCCGCCAAAGCCGCAGCTCTGATGATGTGCCGTCGATTCAACGTCCGAGCGAAAGTGTCCATACCTGTTGAGAAAATCCCTAAAAATCCACGCATGCAATACACATGTCCCGGATATCTGTCCGATGCCGCCGCGCGCAAGGCCCCATGCGCCGCCAGGGGGTCCGCGGGTAATCCGGTCAGGTCTACGCACCCTGCCATGGGTGACATCATCGCCGCCGCCAAAATGAAGCAGGCTATGCCCCGCAGCCGCTGTTTGATTATGGGGTTGAAATGAACTTGTAGAAGTAATTCCACCAGCCAAGGCGCGTACCGTGTCCGGCAAGACTTCACCAGGGAATGCTTGACCTTATACAGATTTGTAGGCATTTGCATACCATTGCACGGTTTGCACAAGACCTTCATCAAAAAATAACACCGGTTCATAACCAATGACCTTTTGGGCCAGGGTAATATCCGCCAGCGAGTCCCGAACGTCGCCGGGCCGGGGCGCAAGATATTCCGCCTGAACCGATTGGCCCAGTTGCTTTACGATCTTTTCAAGAAGGTTGTTCAGGCTGATATTTTGTCCGCAGGCAATATTGATAACCTCACCGGATGGGGGTCGGGCACAAATTCCCGCCAGCATATTGGCATGAACAACATTTGAAACGTGGCAAAAATCGCGCGTTTGTCCGCCATCGCCGTAAATTTGGGGCCGGCGTTTTTCCAGCACCGCCGTGATAAAAGCTGGAATAACCGCGGCATAAGCGCTGCGCGGATTTTGCCGTGGTCCGAACACATTAAAATAACGCAGACAAATGGTCGCCAGACCATACACCTGCGCATAAACATCCGCGTATAATTCACCGGCGTATTTTCCCACGGCGTAGGGGCTTTTTGGTGCGGCCTTCATTCCTTCATGCTTGGGCAGCGTGGGACTTTCGCCATACGCACTGCTGCTGGCGGAATAAACAACGCGCTGCACTTTCTCCAACCTTGCGGCCTCAAGCACATTGAGCGTACCACCTATATTGACCGTGTTATAGCGAATCGGATCGGCCACCGATCCGGGGACACTGCCCAAGGCCGCAAGATGGAAAATAATTTCCATACCGGCGGCAGCCTTACGACATTGCTGTAAATCGGTAATATCCCCGAGCATAAAGTCAATGTGTGCGGCAACCTCCGTCAGATTCGCCTCGGAACCGCCAACGAGATTATCTAATACCCGCACCGTGGCTCCGGCTGCCAATAACCCACGGACAAGATGAGAACCGATAAACCCGGCACCCCCGGTAACCAGCACACAGCAGTTTTTATATGCAGAAAAAGTCATGATGTTTAGATTCTCCTTTCGGGACGCTCTTACAGGACGAATTAAGCGTCGCCCGTAACCGCTGATACCTGATGGTTTTACCAGAAAGCCTGGTGCGCGACGAGAGCGCCCGCCTGCGGAATTACATCAAAGCAGAGCATATCCGCGTTATCGTGCCCCTTTTTTTCCGCGAAGAGCTTTAATGCGGCATTTTCATCTGCATGATTTCTTCGGCGAGCACCTGATAATCCGCGGCACCGGCACAGTTGGGCGCATAATCGAAAATGCTTTTATTGAAGCTGGGAGCTTCCGCGAGCTTAATATTTCTGCGAATGTGCGTTTCCAACACCACAGCCGTGCTCCAGGGTTGATTGCTGTCCCGGCTGCTGTCGAGAAACTTTTCAACCTCTTCGGTGACTTCACCGGTAAGCCGCGGAGCGGATTCATATTGGCAAAACAAAATAGCACTGATGCGTAGCGCGGCGTTGAGTCTTTCACGCACCATTGAACAGGTTTCCAATAATCTTGCCATGCCCTGGAGCGCCAAGAAATGTGCCTGCAACGGAATAATAACTTCTGTAACCATGCATAAGGCATTGATGGTTAACAGCCCAAGACTCGGCGGGCAGTCAATGAGCAGAAAATCATAATCCAACGGTTTGGCGGCTGCCATTTTACGCAGCCGCGATTCACGGTCTGGTAAATTCACAAGTTCTACTTCCGCACCGGCAAGATCGGGGGTTGCCGGCACAACGGAAAGTCGATCCGCCACGGGATAAAGCGCATCAGCTAAAGCAACATCCTGGCAAAGCACATCATAAATGGAGTGCGTGACCTTATCGGATTCCAGCCCGAGATGAAAAGAAAGATTGGTCTGCGGGTCCATATCAATGAGGATTGTTTTCTTACCCACCGCCGCTAATGCCGCGCCTAAGTTCACAGTGGTGGTGGTTTTGCCCACGCCACCCTTCTGATTAAATAACGCAATAGTTCTCATATCAATCGCAGTGTATCCGATTCCTTCCAACCGCGAAACAGCGTTGACGAAATTCGCGTCAGCGGCGTGCGCGGACATGCTTCATCGCCGACGACGCGTGGGAAATCGCCCGGAAATGGGTCGGCGCGTAACGGCAGGCTCCGCGGCGGTAAAGGAAGTTGGGGCGTAGCCATCGGACTCCGAAGCAGCGGGCGGTGCGGCTGCTGGAGAACCTTCTGAGGCGGGTTGGCCCAAAGCGACGGAATCGGCTGAACCTTGCTGCAAAGCCCCCGGACGTTTACTTGGCTCCATCGATGGCGTAAAGCCGGGAATTCTATATTCCTCGAGAAGATGATTGATCATCTTTTCAATTTCAGTTTGCAACTGCGCCTGCCCGATGGAGACAAATGTAAAGGCTTTTCCGGTAGCGCCCATACGGGCGGTGCGGCCCACGCGATGCACGTAAGCTTCGGGATCTTCCGGAACGTCATAATTGATGACGTGGCTGATTTCGTGAACATCAATACCCCGGCTGGCAAGATCTGTGGCAACCAGCACGTTTATTTTTCCGGTGCGAAAACCACGCATCACACGTTCACGCTGATTTTGCAGCAAATCCCCGTGAATTGGCGACGCATTAACCCCGCGTTCGCGTAATCCATGGGCCACTTTATCCACACTGCGCTTCGTGCGACAGAAGATAATTGCCAATGTAGGCTGCTCATGCTGAATCAAAAAGCGCAATGCCCGCAATTTATCCCATGGCTGAACGCCGACAACATATTGCACAGCTTCCGGATTGGTAAGCGTTTCATCCGCTTTGGCGGTAAAAATCCGCTGCGGATTGGTCATGTGCTGATGCACCATTCGCTCAATGTCATCGTTGATGGTCGCGGAGACAAAAATGGTTTGTCGCGGGCCTTTGCACAGGGCGAGAATCTTCCGGACATCATCACGAAACCCGATATCAAACATCCGGTCCACTTCATCAAACACGACGAATTTCATGTTTGCCAGCGGCAAAGAGCCGCGCTGATTAAGATCCAAAATGCGTCCCGGTGTGCCGACAACAACATGCGGATTGCGTTCCAGAAGCTTGGTTTGATGCTGAATTTTCTGACCGCCATATACCACAATCATGCGGGCGGGTTTGTGACGGGCGAAACGCACCATTTCCGCTTCTACCTGAATGGCCAATTCGCGGGTGGGGGTAACAATTAAAGCCTGCAGAGGATGCGCCAAATCCAGGCGTTGCAGGATCGGCAAGCCGAAGGCGGCCGTTTTTCCCGTACCGGTGCGGGCCTGTCCAATAACATCCGCGCCGGTTAGAGCCGGAGGAATCATCAGGCGTTGAATCTCTGAAGGCTCCACGAAATGCAATTCGTCCAGAGCCATGACAATCGCAGGTTCCAGACCCAGTGCGGTAAAAGCGTTAGACGGTTCAATTTGTGGCATGCGATCCTTGTAGTTTTTCATCTGTCAACATCAAGATTATCATAAGGCTTCGTTCGGTGGGGTCAACCCGTCGAGATATCAGGTATCGCTGGTCTTAGGGCGCGGCATTGGCCGGGCAATGAATCGCCCCGAAAGGAACTTATGGAATATACTGTTATCAGCATCGGAACGCTGTCGAAGAACCCCTTATGGCAGGAGCGCGTTGCTGTACGAACCAGCCACAGCACCACGACGCTGGTTCGCAGCGAATCGGCGGTCATTCTGGTGGATCCATCCCTTCCCGGGCAAATTCTGGAAGCCCGGTTGTTTGAGCGTACCGGGCTGAAACCCGATGCGATCACCCATGTATTTCTCACTAATTTGAAACCCGTCCATCGTCGCGGACTGGACTTATTTCCCAAGGCCGTGCATTGGGCCGCTGAAATGGAAATAGAAATCGCTCAGCAAGCTCTGGCCGCCGCAGCACGGCATATTTCCGGCGAAACCGAAGGACAGGCCAAACTGACGGCGGAACGGCAATTATTGGCGGCCATGCGCGCGGCACCGGACCAACTTGTCGACGGGGTAGATTTATTTCCACTGCCGGGATACACACCCGGACAGGCCGGACTACTGCTCAAATTTGCCGCTCGCACCGTCATGATTACGGGCGATGCGGTTCCGACGCAGGGACATTTTGAAGCCGGCCAGGTATTTCAGGAAAGTTTTGATATTAACCAAGCCAAAGAATCTTTGACAGAAGTGTATGAAATTGCGGACATTATTGTGCCAGGGCACGACAATGTTTTCGTGAACCCACGCGGTTAAATCACAGTGCTTGGTTTCGTGCGGGAGGGATAGATGCCAATAATGGCCTTCATTCCGACCAAAATGGAGGTTGCTCCCTCCCCGGTGCTTTGCCTGGACAGCCCATCGGTCCACCGGAAGCCATTTACAGTTTTTGGGCCAGTACGTGCGGAAAGCGTGTGGAGGTTTGCACAATTAATTCTCCAAACATGACATTGGCCATGGCAAACCATGAACGTGTAAATGTGTTGGGATTATTTTTATCAAAGGATTCGTGCATAAACCCTGTCCCTGCGCTGCTGAGTTTAAGTTGAGTTAATGCCCAGGCGACTTCCTCCGGCTTGGTTGCGGTTAAACCATACATAATCAGACTCATGGGCCAGACATTCCCATCAGCGGTGTGGATGCTGCCGATACCTTCAAATTTTCCCCGGTAAAAATACGGATTACCGGACCCCCAAGCAAAGGCCCGCGAAGCCATATATACCGGATCATCCGCGGCGCACAATCCCAGGTAGGGCAAAGAGATAATGCTCGGCCAATTGGCGTCATCCATGAATGCCGCATTGCCGAAGCCATCGACCTCGTAAGCAAAAATGGAACCATATTCCGCGTGCGTTTTAATTCCGTAAGCCTTTACACCTTTATGCAATGTTTGGGCAAACTGCGTACACGCATTGATCTGTTGCGCATCGGCACCCAACGCCTGATACATTGCCGCCAACTGATCCAATGACACGGCGGCAAAAAGATTATCTGGAATATGCAACGGGTAGGCGACGGCATCATCGGATGGGCGAAACATCGTGCAAATGAGGCCGACGGGTTTGGCCGGAAAACCGATGCCGCCGCGCGGCAATGTATCGGTGCTGTTCCAGGCTGCGCGTTGAAAACGATATGGTCCGGGGCCATCAAAGCGTTGCTGGGCATGAAAAGTTTCCACAATTCGATCCATGGCCTTGCGCCAACTGGCATCAAACGGCGTGGTATCGCCGGTGGCCCTCCAATATCCGTGGGAAAGATGAATGACAGCGCAAAGCGAATCAATTTCCCATTTGTGTTCCCAAACACCCGGAGCCATGTGCGTATGATCGCTGCGCCACGGTGAAGTATCCTTAACCGATTTAAGAAACGCCTCCGCATAAGGTGAAATCAGCACGCAATTGGCCATGCGATGAATGACACCCTGAATCATATTGCGCAAATGCGCATCGTGCCGGGCCAATGGCAGATAGGGCCACATCTGATACATGGTATCGCGCAACCACATGGCCGGAATATCACCGGTGATGACAAACGTGTCCGGCTTGCCGCTGGCCATGCTGAATTCCACGGTAGTATCCAACGGGTTGGGAAAGCAGTTCTGAAACATCCATGCCAATTCCGGATCGGCAATTTTTGCGGATATATCGTGGATTTGTTGTTCTACAGCGGCGGATACAAACCGGCGTTTCGCCACCGGCGGCCGATGCGAGTGATAAGCCGGTGCGGAGCGTGCTGTTGACGATCCCGCATATATGCTTGCGGCCGCAATAGCCGCTGAGGTTAAAAATTCACGTCGCTGCATAATCGAACTCCTAATGGGTAAGCGTATGGGACAAGAGAAAATAACTGCTGCCGACACATGCCTGGTTAATGAGTTTTATAGTTCTTTTGGTCCGGGGTGGGCCATTCCATGATCCACCATAAAACCCGCGCGGCTTTTGGCAATGCCGATGCACATAAATTAACGCGCGTTGGGCAAGTTCCAACCACTTTTTATCATGACCAATTTTGTACAACTGAATATAGCCGTCCAGGAGCACCCAGGCAAAGACGCCCGGGCCACTCATTGAGCCATTGGCAGAACTGATCCAGCGCAGTTGCGCAGAGGTGGCAATTCGATTGGCGCGCCGCCAATATTTCTGCTGGTGGGTCAAGCGATAAAACAGACAATTGGCGATCAGCATGGTTCCGGCGTTATAGGTCCATTTGGTACGAGCGATTGTTCCATTTAACGCAATATTATCGAAATAAAGATAATCTTTGCGATCCAACAAATGCGCATTGACCCACACGTAAACTTTACGCGCCGCGTGGAGATAGGCTTGCCGCCGGGTGATGGAATAAAGCTTCAGGGCGTCGATAATGGCTGGACCATTGGAGCAGGTATTCTTGGAATTTTTCGCCTGCTCATGCCAGAATATTCCTCCGCCTAATGCGGAAGATTCTCCGCTTACAATAAACTGAAAATCACGCCGGGCGATGGCCAGATATTGGTCGTTGTGGGTGGCGGCGTAGGCGCGTAAAAATCCCCATGTCATCCAGCCATTGTCATCATAATATCGATCCAGCGGGGCGTTACCAGGCAACACATCAAACCCGCCAACGCCGTTGGCTACCCGCCAGTAAGGCCCCAAAGTCCCGACAAATTTATGCAATATCACCGCGCTGACCGCATGACACTTCACCGCCTCCGCGAGCATTAATAGCTCCATGGACTGCGACCAGGCGAATGCCGGCTGCCCGCCGGGCTTATACCGATCTCCATGCCCCACAGGCACGGCGGTCTCTGCCAAAACTTTTTGTTTCGGCAGAAAAAAGACGCTCAATGTGTTGCGCAGCACCGTTCGCCCCCATGCTTGCACGACCGCCGCCCCCGGTGCTTTTACCGGCTGGTCCGTGGCTGCGGCCGCGCGCGTGCTGCACGCCGCCGTTGCCGACAGCACCAGAACCAGAGCGACTACCGCCATCCGGTTGCCAACAGTTGGAGCTGATTGGGTCAAGTTAAGAATTACAGGTTTTAGTGGTTGTCGCATTTCCGGCACATAAAGTATATTAAGGTCATCCTACCACAGGCGTTAACGCAAAGGATTGTTACGATTCACGGGCGGCGCTGTTTTACCGCCCGTCACGTAGGTGTACATTTTCAACCCATCATTCCCTTGCGTCGTCGCCCTATCAAGGATAGAGCACAAAAACCGACAGCAAGTATACCAAATGTCGCCGGTTCCGGCGTGGAAATTTCCCCGCTTACCGCAAGAATTTCCGTAGCCGCCGTTCCGTCGGCCTGACTGAACGTCAGGCTGACCAGCGGATCCGCGGAATAATCGCCGATGGATGTGCCGTCGGAGAGGGATTGCAAATTCAGTATGGTTTCATAAAGATCAGGATTATTCGGCGTGCCACTGACGGTCAACGATCCTGGCTCTATACGGCCAACTCCGTTCATGGCCACGCCAAAACTATTGCCGTCCGCGGTAGTGCCGGTTGAATTGGCAAACCAGTCGGGTGCGGCATAATCCGTTGTTACCGTTTTACCGTCCGCAAAATGGAGCGTAACAGTCCCGGTATTATCGGTACCCCCTACCAACGATGTCGCCAGAATTGCCAGCTCGGCATATGTTTGCGCCTTGGATAGGGTCAGGGTTCCGACCGATCCGGCCACGGAGTTCAGGTCCAGAACATTGTTTCCATGGGTGTAGCTTTGGAGTTGAAAGGTGGTAAACGCCACCGCGCTGTTCCCGACATACTGGCTGATAATCTGTCCGGATTCCGGCAGGCCGCTGCCGGCGGGAGCGCCTGCCAATCCACTTTCATAAAATACATTGTTTCCGTCGGGCCTGAGCAAGGTTACTGCACTCCCCGACGCTCCGTCGCCGGGTGCGCTGATAATCGAATTCTGATTAAACCCCGTTACGTTCATCGCGGATAGTACCGGCAAGCCGGATGCTGGCGGCTGACTGACAAGAAAAAAGGAGATTCCCACGGCAGCCTGATCGATGAGGTTAACACTCTGCCCGGCGGTCATTGGCTGATTCCAGCTCGTGGCGTACATGCCGCCGTAGTTGTGGTTCGCCAGATACGCCATGGTGCTCCGGGCGGTGCCCAACCATTTGGCCTGATGGTCCAATTGGTAAAGCTGTGTGTAGGCGTTAATCAGAACCCACGCCATATCACCGGGATTGCCAATTTCGCCGTCCGCTGACGCCGGGTTCCAGTAGCTTTGGGCAGCCGCCGCAAGAGACTCATCCGTTTGGAGAAACGTCTGATTTTTGGTGATCTGATAGAACAGCCCGTTGGCAATCATCATCGCGCCGGTATTATATGACCACTCCGTGGTTTGCAGGGTTCCATCAAGATTGATGTGATCATAATAAAGCCCATTGGCAGGGTTCTGCAGGTTGGCGTTGACCCATTTATATAAACTCGTTGCCGTGGCAAGGTAAAAGGACTGTCCAGTCGCGTTGTAAAGGTTCAGTGCATCAATGATGGCCGGCGCATTGGAAATCGTGTTTTTCGATGTTTCAGCCTGTTCATGCCAGAATATGCCCCCGCCAAGCTGGCTATTTTCTCCGCTTAAAATAAATTTGAAGGTCTGTTGCGCCTGCGCGAGATCTGCTGCATTGCCCGTGGCTTGATATGCCTGAATAAGGCCCCAGTCCAACCATTCATTATCGTCAAAATACCGATCCAGCGGATCGCTACCCGGCAACACGTCGTAACCGCCGATGCCATTGTCCGTCCGCCAGTACGGGGTCAATCCTGTCACAAAAGTATTAAGAGTTGAAGCCGAAGTGGTTCCGGCGTTGACAGATTCTCCGATCAGCAGCAATTCAAGCGATTCCGTCCAGGCATACCCGGCAGAACCGCTGCTCTGGTAGCCACCGCCGGCAACTGGATTGGCGCTTTGCGCCAAATAATTCTCTCCGACAATTTGAAAATCGGATAAAGTGATGTTTAAAACGTTTTGACCAAGGAGTTGGAACGTCGCCGCCGGGCCGACCGTTGCGGGGATAACCGCCGCGGCGCTGGTAAGGGCCGGTGCAAAACCGGCGGCAACTGCAATACATCCCGTCGCAGCCAGAGGCATGAAACGTCTATACATAATGGAATAAAACCTCGGGATGCAATTTCAACCGGGGTCGATAAATCATATTCAGCATCCAAATGAATTGATTTCTCGGCAGTTGCTTGAGTGCGTGCAGCAACCAAACGAAGGTTAGCGAACCTCGGGGAAAAATAAAACCCTCCGCAGCACGTCATCAGTTTATGCGGGTAAAGCATTAGCGGCCGAGAGAAACTGCCAGTCCCGTTTTTATCAGGACTGGCTGTTTGTTAATCAAGTCTTGGCATTGCGGTACCGAAGGAGTAACAACGTACCCGCGGCGCAGGCAAACAATCCGAGCGTCGCCGGCTCCGGAACGGCTGCCAGACCGCTGATGCCTGCAATCGCAGTGAAATTGGTAGTCGAAGATACTCCGGTAAAAGTCAGCGACGTGAGCAACTCATTGCTGTAATTACCGATGGTTGTCCCGTTTGACAAATTCGCCAGGTTCAAAATCGTCTCATAGGCGTCAACTCCGCCGTTATAACCAGAGTTTGTCGTATTGATTCGACCAAGATTCGTGGCGACAACACCATATTGGTTGCCATCCGGTGTGCCACCGGAACCACCGGAGTACCAATCAGGGGCCCCAAAATCAGTAGTCACGGAAGTGCCGTCTGCGAAGTTCAAGGTTACGGTTCCGGTGCTGTTGTTCTTGCCGCTGTCACTGAATGCCACAATTGCCAGACTACTGAATTTCCCGGCAGTTGCCAACGTTAAAGTACCAGATGCGCTGTTCTGAAGATCAAGCACATTGTTGGCATTCGTGTAACCCTGAAGTTGGAAGGAAGCCGGGCCGCCCACAACGCTTGTGACACCGGCAAAGTTGCCAGTAAATTGGCCACTTGACGGAAGACCGTAGCTTCCGCCATTCATGGTAGGTCCAGCCTCAAAAAGGGCATATGTATCCTTAGAGGAGAGGGGAACCGCGATATTAGTGGGAATGGCCGTCTTGCTCGTGACCGTGTAGGTGTTCTCCACCACAGAATCCTGATTGAAACCAGTCACGGCAATTGGTGACATCATCGGCTGCGGCGCGATCACGGGCAGTGCGGTTGTAAAACCACTGACCGCAAAGATATTTGATGAGCCGCCGTTGGGGTCTGCCGAAGTGGGCGTAGGATTGGATCCTGGTGCCTGCTGAAAGGTTAAGCTCGTGATCTGTTCGCCGGTATAGTTGCCCACCGTAGTACCGTTTGAAAGGTCCGCCAAATTCAGAATCGTTTCATCCATATGGGCACCGGTCCCGCCACTGGAATTGGTCGTCGCAATGCGGCCAAAATTGCTGATCGCGTAGCCGTAGGGGTTGCCATCCGGGGTATAGGTGTTGGTGGTGCCGGAGAACCAATCCTGCACCGCATAATCCGTGGTAACGCTGGTACCATTGGAAAAATTGAGTGTTACCTGGCCCGGGCCGCCGCCGCGCGCCCCCATCGCCAAAATAGCTAATCCATCATAGCTCGCCGGGGTTGTCATCGTCAAAGTGCCGGTGTTGCCGTTGGGGGTGCCGGTGATTTCGTTTGGGGTACCCGATAGAGTCAAGACGTTATTTGTATTGGCGTAGTTTTGAAATTGGAAAGATACGTTGAATTCCGCATTAAATGCACCCCCGGTGAATTGCCCGGAAGCAGGCAGTCCCTGTTCGTATGGAGTACCAGAGGCCTGTAATAATCCCGACTCATAAAGCACGTTGCCAGCATAGCCATTTCCGGAATCAAATGGCACCGCGATGGTGCTGGGGATGTACCCGCCGCTTGTAACGCTGTACGTATTCTCCACCACTGAATCTTGGTTGTATCCGGTCAAAGATATGGGGTTGGCCACGGGGAGCGCGACCGCGCTGGCGATGGCAGACCCAGATGGCACACTTATTCCGACACCGCAAGCGAGGACGGCGGCCGCGATGGCGGCGGAGCCAAGCGTCGCGCTGAAACGCGGTTGCATCATATTGGAGTCCGTCAGTGACCGACCTGATTGTTTACTGGAAATCATAAAACACCTCGTTTCCTAACTGCGGCGACGAATCGTAATGCGCTTTGCGGCAACACGCCACAAAATAAATATTACACATTCTCCCTGCCGTCGCCGACTAAAATTTATGTTATGCCCTATGGGGAAATCACCATTGCGGTGCAGCCCCTGCCGCTTGTTCAGCCCCCATCAATTGGCCGTCTCCACATTAATCTCATGAAGTCCGCCCTGCGGAATGGTTTCCACATGGCCATCGCAAAACACCAAGTTTGCTTCGCCACCGCCAGCACTGGTAAGCATGTGCCGATATCGCACACCACACCCGCTTCCAATGGGTACGCCGGGATAATCCGTATTACCATAAATCGTGTAACCGGCACCAAAATAAGTTCGACCGCCGATATATGTACCCGGAATGGTTGTGTTAATGTTATTGATATAAGGTGTCAGATCGAGACGTTCCCAATCAAACGAATACCAAGCCCCCCATTGTCCGTAGTCCTGATTGGCATCCCCATACAGGACAATTTGGGTTGGCCGCTGGATTGAGGCCGACCGCTTGGCTTCGTAATAAACTCCCTGCTGTCCATCCACCCATGCGATGACGTTCGGATTTGGCGCGTAATCAGAGCAGAATTCCTTCGGCGGCACATCAATGGCGGACGGACACTGGAACATGGGTTCGGCCCGGTTCCACATCACCAGCCCCGCAGGCGTGTAGTTGTCCCACCAACTGTTATTATTGATGCTCGCAGCACCCGGAGCATAGGATTGGCTGAACTCAAACCCAACAATATCTGATTCCCATGAATTAACATTGCCGCCTGAATTGGGCCAATAATTGATCGGATAGAATCCACGATACGTATTGGTGTATTCGCTGGTCAATTGCCCTAGAGAACGCAGATTGGCGGCACAGGCAATAGAATTGGCATCTTCCTTGGCCATAGCCAAGGCTGGCAGCAGTAATGCGATCAGCAATGCAATTATAGAAATGACAACCAGCAACTCAATGAGCGTAAAGCCGTAGCAACGCCGCAATGCAATCATCGAATTTGAACATTTCCGGGAAATTACGTTTTTCATCATGGCCTAACTCCTCGAGGACTTTGCACTTTATGGCAAGTTCAAAAAGGGGGGGGACATCGCCAACCCACTTCATTAAAACATTTAAGAACAGTTGCCGAATACTGTCCTCCAAACTCCGGAACTTCTTGATCTCAGAGGCTGTGGCAGAACCCGTGCGGCCAGCTCGCAACCTCGTTTAAGTGACATTTGCATCATCGGACTGAACTCATCTTGAAGGTGCTGAACAGTCCGTAACTTGTTACTTGGGAGTATAGAACGACGCTCCGGCATACGCAAGACGATTTGCTTCTATTTCACGATAGCTTGACCATAATGTCAGATGCATGCCGGAGGCCATAATCTGATTCCTATCACATCATGCGTGCGGCACTTTGGCGGAATATGTTATTAATACTGCACAATAGGGCTATTGCATAGCTATTGATGCGGCATGAGTTGCCTTATTAGCGGTTCGTAAGCAGGATATCATTTCTTATTTTACTTTACCATAATTTGAGATTAATGTGCACCTTTAGCCAACGAAAGGGGTGTGGCCATATTTTTTGGCAGGCGACGACATTTTCGCTGAAAACGCGCGGGCCAAGGCCACGCGGCTAAAATGGAACGTCGCGGTGCTGGGCCACAAAAATTGGTGGCGGCGTGAAGGATTGCCAAAAATTATGACCACACCCAACGAAAGCAGCTTACCGTCACCACGCTGCACCACCTGCCCATGGCTGGACAAAGAAAACACCCAGCCTTACACCACGATCACCGCAGCATTCTGAACATCGCAGCAACGGCGCAGCGCCCATAGCGGGGTTGTGGCGCATTCCAAAGTGCTTTGCGATAAACTTGAAAATGAGATACGGCTGTGGCAACGTTACTTCGGCAGTGAATTGCAATTGGGCTTTGGCTTTGGAGTCAACATAATGAAATGGATCGTTAGAACGATCGCATCCGGGTCGTGTGGTGAGAAATATGGTCTTCGGTCTGCTTGTTCTGGAGAATATAAAATCGGGAGTTTGACGTATTCCGCTTTCTTCCTCGCCGCCGTGATAATGACGTGGACAACACTTAACGGCAGGGCAATTGCGTTCGGCGTGGCGTCGAGCCCGACAGTGAAAAATCAGTCTCAGCCTATTGACGCGCAAGATCTCTCCCGGATTTTCAGAAGAATTCACCACCGTCTTAAAAACGCGATCGTCGAGATCAAGGCGATCGGCATTGTCAAAACAGTCCGCAAAGTTACCACCACCACCTCCCGGCGTCTCCTGGGCCATCGCCACCCTGTTTCCACCATCAAGACCAAGACCGTTACCACGGTTGTCACAACCACCAATGTTGGCAGCGGCATCATTTTCAGCGAGAAGGGGTATATCGTCACGAATGCCCATGTGGTATTCAATGCAAAGACGATTGAAATCATCCTCGCGGACAAACGACATTATCCAGCCCAACTGATCGGGGCGGACCCCCAGGCCGACATCGCCGTCCTGAAGATATCCGCACCGTTTCTAACGAGCGCTGTATTTGGCCGTTCCAGCGGGCTGCATGTGGGGCAATGGGTTTTGGACTTTGGTGCGCCATTTCGCCTCCCGGAGAGCATGACTCAGGGAATTATTTCGGCGTTGCATCGTCGCAACAACCATGTTAAATCCGCGGAGGATCCGCAGGTCAAATTATTATCGCATGAAGACTTCATCCAGGTTGACAGCGCATTTGATCCCGGAAGTTCCGGAGGCGCGCTGGTTAACCTGCGGGGTCAGGTTGTCGGCATTAATGAATCCATTAAATCGGGAGGGTCAGGAGCCTTCAGCGGCGTTGGCTTCGTAATTCCTGCCCATGAGGCAGTGTATGTGATTCACCAATTGGTCAGAACTGGATCCGTGGTGCATGGCAGCCTTGGTGCACGCGTTAAAGAATCGACCGTGATTATTAACTCCCCGGATAAACAAGCGCTGCTCACCGGCCTGCGGATTGATGCGATTTCCCCCGGTTCCAGCGCCCAGGAGGCGGGACTGAAAATCGGCGATATGATCGTCAGACTTAATGGAACTGTCATTGACCGCGTCGCCCAATTACGCAACCGAGTATTTTTTTCCACACCTGGAAAGACCATGGTCGTGAGCCTTTGGCGTGGAGGCAAACTCTTAAAAATTGCTTTTCGCGTCGGTCATGGGAAAAGCTCCGCATCCACGACCAAGCCACACTCCCGATAGGTGCAAGCCCTCACGATGTCATATCACTGCGTGCCAGCACAAAGGCCTTGACCGCCCGCTGCAGGTCATCACGACTATGCGCTGCGGAGAGTCTATGACAATCTCGTGTTTTTCCAGCCCCTGCTGCTTAAGGGGCCGCCAAGAAATAACCTTTCCAATCTGACTTGGTCTTTTGACCTCTGGCCGCGTTGCCCGCTCGTTACGTATCCATGCGGATATGCTCCTCGCGGGCGTCTTGCCAGACGCCAAAATCCCGGCGTCATATTTGTAAACGTTATTTCTTGGCGGCCCCTAAGATCGGCGAGCCGGTGAAGAAGTTCAGATTTAAGAGGTTTGCCGAGCATAACAATTTCCAAATCATTCTTTGGACCAGGTAAGTACGACCTTTCCGCTTTGCCCGCTGCGCATGGCGTCAAATCCGGTTTTAAACTCTGTGAAATCCAACCGATGGGTAATTACCGGGGAGATATCCAGCCCGCTCTGGAGCATGGCGGTCATTTTGTACCATGTTTCATACATCTCCCGGCCATAAATGCCACGAATTGTGAGCATATTGAATATCACGGCGTTCCAATCGATGGCAATATCTTTTTCCGGGATGCCCAACATGGCGATTTTCCCGCCGTGACACATATTTGCCAGCATCTGATGAAGAGCCTCGCTGTTTCCGGACATTTCCAGACCAACATCAAAGCCCTCTTTCATCCCCAGTCGTTTCTGACACGCGCCGATTGTATCGGCACGTATATCCAGCGCGACTGTTACGCCCATCTGTTGCGCCAGTTTGAGACGATATGGATTCACATCCGTCACCACCACATGGCGGGCACCGGCATGACGGGCCACCGCAGCCGCCATCAGGCCGATAGGCCCGGCTCCGGTAATCAGAACATCCTCTCCAAGTACATCATATGCCAGCGCCGTGTGCACCGCATTTCCAAACGGGTCAAATATCGCCGCCACTTCCAATGGCATTGAGGGGTCGTGCGCCCACACATTGGTCACCGGCACCGCGATATATTCGGCAAATGCGCCGGGGCGGTTAACGCCGATACCGCGGGTATCTTTGCACAAATGACGTCGGCCGGCCAGGCAATTTCGGCAGCGCCCACAAACCACATGTCCTTCGCCGCTGACCAGTTCTCCGGGAGAAAAATCATGCACATCCGATCCCACCTCCACAATCCGCCCCACAAATTCATGACCCACGATCATCGGCACGGGAATGGTTTTCGCCGCCCAAGCATCCCAATTGTAAATATGTAGATCGGTTCCACAGATACCGGTCTGAAGAATTTTGATCAGCACATCATGTTTGCCAATCTTGGGCATGGGGACATCTTCCAGCCATAGCCCCGGCCCACTGCGAGATTTTACGAGTGCTTTCATGAGCCGACTCCTGAACAGTTTACGACAGGCTTGCTACGCTATCACAACACATCAACAATGCAAGCATAAGCGCTTATCGCGCATTCTCGTTCTCGGTGCGACATCTTCGCGCTCTACGCCTTGCCGCTCGCCGGTTCCTGATGGAGCCTGCAACCAAGGCCAGCGCGGTGGATTTGCTGCCAGGTTGGCGCTTTTGTTTGAATTGATCAATTGCTTAACGAACTTTGGAGCGGCTAACTGGCGATATCGCCGTTCCGGATGAACTACGAATAACCAACTCACCGTGCAACTCGGCATGAACGGGAGGAAGTTGGGGTTCATCAATTCGCTGCAACATTGTGCGAAGCGCAACTGCCGCCACGCCGGCCGCCGGTTGACGAATGGTTGTAAGCGGCACCGGTAGATGGGCGGACATGGGAAGATCGTCAAAGCTGCCCAGGCGAAGTTGCTCCGGAATTTTAATTCCCGCCTCCAAGGCAAATCGCATGACAGATGCCGCCCGCGAGTCACTTACCACCAGTGCCGCCTCCGGACGCCGCAGACGCAGGGTCTCCACAACAAAATCACGGTCAAACAGATTTCCACGACAAACGGTTCCCGGCTCCACATGCAGACCGCTGGCCCCCAACGCCCGCAGATACCCGTCAATGCGGGATTCCTGCGTGGGAACGCGCGTCGTATGCGCAAGAAACACAATGCGCCGAGCGCCCAATTCAATAAAATGTCTGGTCAGGGCAAAACCCGCCTCAAAATTGTCAATTCCCACCAGATCCATGCGGCTTAGTTCTGGATAGCGGACAATATCGCGGTCAATGAGAATCACCGGTATTCCGGCCGCCTGAAAATCCTGTATCACCGATGCCGTAGGTGATATATACTGATCGGCCAGAATTTCCTGCGGCATCAAAAATACACCGGACACCCGGCGGTCGATAAATTCATCGGCAATAGCTCGGTAGCGGCTGGACACACCAGACTCTCCCGGGTCTTCACTCCAAGACGGGTCCTGCAGCAGAACAAACGATTTATCCATAGCAGCGCGACGGGAAAGCTCCTTGCCGATGGTATCGGACACAGTCTCCTCCCGATGCTGACTGGCCAAACCAATGAGTATCGCGCCGAATGTCAAAGATAGTCGCGGAGGTGCCGCAATAACGATTGATCCAGCTTTGCCGTTACGCCGTATGAGGTTTTCTTTCGCCAGCCGCTGAATGGCCCCGTTGGCGGTTGGGCGCGACATGCCAAATTGAGTCGCCAGTTCCCGCTCGGTTGGAATCCGCTCATTGATCCTGAACTTGCCGGTCTCAATACCCCGTCGAATAAATTCATAAAGTTGATTCGCTTTCTTGGATGGTCGCACAAGTTCACCCGAAAATCCGATCGCAATACAGCCAGCTACAAAAGAGAGGTTATGCCATAGCTAATCGATTCGCAACCGTCGGCACATTCAATTAGGATTTTCCAATGCTGAGTTGGTGTATATTTTATGCTGCGGCTTCGCCGACACGGGTGGCTTTTAAGCCGCGCATTTCCTATGCCGTATAGCCTGATTAGAGGATTACCGGATTACTCATTTGTTAAAGCCCACGACACTTCCAAGGTTGACCCCATTTTCATACGCAGTGGATGCGTAAAGCTGATCGTCATGCGATTATTGGAAACTTTTCCGGCGGCTTCAACGGGTACGCCATTATAGGTGACGCGAAGGAACGTGGTTGGATCAGTCCCTTCCGCTGGACTCATGCCAATTGTAAATTCCGACAGCACCAGCTTTCCGGCTTGATGCAATACACGATGAATGCGCCGCCCGCCGGAAGTAAGAGCAAAATATTCACCCCAGCCCGCCGCTGTGCAGAATAACGAGCGATGATTGGTCTCGGAAATGCGGGGCGTAAATCCAAGGGACCGGCGGATGGCATCCCAGCGGAAGCCCTGCAGGGCCAGTAGCACCGTCCAGACGCTTAAGGGACGGAAATAATGGTTGCCACATTCCACATGATCCCAAGGTGCCCGGCGATGAACATATCGATTATAAACGTCCGTGGTCACGGTAACGGCAAGATCCGTGCGTCCCAAATAGGCCAGTGATGAGGAATACATATATTCAATTCCCGTCCATGGGCCACTCCAGTACCCCTCTCCTTCCGGGGTACCGCCATGAGGCCAGAATCCGTTGATGTAAGCGATGCCATCATCAGGGTTTACATAGGGCATGCCGACGCGCGTTTTTTGCCGACAGTAATGAAAGGCTGCTTCATTATGGCTTTTGACGTGATCACGCGGCAGTATATCCCCCAGATCGCAGATGTCCGCATACCACTGTCCGACGGTTCCCGCCAAAAGAATGCCGGCGTTCTGCGTACCGGCGTTGATGTCGCGAGCCATCTGATAATAGTGACCATTCCATAATTCGGATTCAAAACTCTTTTTCCCTTTTTCCAGCCATTGCTTGTAGTTGGCCTCGGTTTCAGTATCCCCCAACACCCACGCCATGCGAATGCCCGCCGCCAGTGCGGCTAGAAAAAGGCTTGAAACGTAAGATGTCGTTCCGTTCATAGGCCACGAGTCGAACGTGGTATCGGGTCCATGATCGTCCGGCAGAAAATCCTTATCCTTATCTGTGCGCTGGTCATAGGCCAAGGCCTTGGTAATCACGGGCCACATCTCGCGCAGATACGCATGGTCACCGGACCATAGATAATCACGATATACCATCAGAGCAAATGCGGGCATAAGGTCGATTTTATACCAAGCATCCGGATGCTCGAACGTGCCGGGAAAAAAATGGGGCATCTGGCCGTCGGGTTTTTGATGGCGCGCGGTCAGCCGCATGGAGGTTTTCTGCTGATGCGGAAACAGAAGCGAAATGGGATGATATCCGTAAAATGCAACATCCAGCGTCTGCAAGCCGCAACAACCCATTCCTTCCCATACCGCGAATGTTCCATCTTTAACCCACCATGTTTCCTTAAACAAGAGCGTGCACGTCGGTGGCAGCGCGATTTGTAATCTCAAAGGTAAAAACAGCGACGGGAAAGCCGGACTCACGCGGCTGATGCGGGATCAGCGGCGACCAGGCCGTCAATGATATCTCAACGGGAAGGCCTGGTTCGTAGTAGCGCAGGCGGGCAATCGGCGCACGGCCCTCATACGTGATATTCTTGACTGGTTGGCCCGGATTGGAGGAATGACGAACTGTTTCCAACCGACGTGTTACGGCGGGCTTGGCTTTTTCGTTGGCACGAACGGCAAAAAACGTATCGGGCAGCACCAGCCGCTGCGCCCAGTTATTGAAAATCTGCCATTCGTACATGCCACCGTCAGCGCGAAGCTCAAAGGTGCCGGCCCCCATGCCTCCCAATGGAATGCCTGAGGCCATCGGCGGATGAAAAACGATAATCCTGCCATCCGGCCCGCGCAGTGGAACGCCGATTTCCTCGGCGTGAGCTTTAGAAGTAGCGGAAAGTGGCGGGGTGACAACAATGGCGGTCGAGGCGACACCGAGCACTTTAAGAAAATTGCGGCGTGAAACATCGCGTGGCTTGAGATTAGCGTCGGAATAGGTCATCTTATTTTCCGCCTTTTTACGACCGCTTGGAGATCAACACCTGCGATCTGCATCTGCGATCACCCGGGTAGTTATATTGCGGTACTGAAAAATGTCAAAGCTGCGTCACGTCATGAAAGGGTCATGACCAAAGAATACTTGTGCGGCATCAACAAAACTGTTTTCGATTCGTTTTCCGGGTGGACAATTGTTCCGGCAACCAGAACCATCGCATAGAGCACCGATTCATTACGATACAACCGCTCTTTTTGGCTGTATGCCCAGGAATGCCGGTTCGGTGTGATGTACTCCAGGTCATTTCCATAGCCCAACGAACTTCAGGTGACACGGGATGCTCTAACCCCAATACGGTTTACTTAAGAGGAAATAGCAAAAAAAAAGGACCTCCATTGCCGATAGAACTTTTGTGAACAAGATTCTACGACAAGGAGGTTCCAAGTTATGTCTATTATCGTCCATGGAGGGACGATTGATGCAACAAAAATCGCAGTGCCGAGATCCCAAGGTGGATGGTCTCTGGAAGCCCTGGCCCGGTATATTCCGCCGACCTTGGTAGCCAAGGTGCTGAAGCGTACAGGCCGCAGTGGCCAACGGCACCGGCGGTTGCCGGCACCGGCAGTGGTGTGGCTGGTCATTGCCATTGGTCTGTGGGGGGATCGTGATATTCCAGCGATCTGGCGTCAGGTAGAGGGCACACTGCGCAACCTGCTTCGGGCGGCGGGACTTGG
>Ga0080006_1149726_pt1 | contig 58782 bp, 48 predicted proteins | sample RS3BMetagenome_FD_69209 | JGI IMG/M metagenome (GOLD analysis project Ga0080006, IMG submission 69209) | Ferric oxide microbial mat and aquatic microbial communities from Rainbow Spring, Yellowstone National Park, USA - RS3B (SPADES... ...
CTGCCGGAACCTGTGAAACTGCGACCCCAACGCCGCGATTAGCATCCCTCGACAGCCTACAACAGTGCTGGAAAGAAAGTAGCGACCGGCGTGTTCCAGCCCGGAGCTAAGAGAGAGGAAAGCGATCAGCCGCAGCAAAAGCTCCCATGGGATGGCTTTCATGACTGAGGGAAGAGATGCGAGCTTTGCAGAGCTAGCCCTAGCTGGCTGGTCCGTTCCATTTCTGTCTAGTTTTGGAAGTAGCAAGTCGGTGGAGCGCTAGGGATCAGAGTTCGCCAGAGTGACCGCCTCCAGAGATGCAGAAACGCCGACCTTTAACTTGTTCTTGGTGTTGCTTAAAGGAATGTTTCACCTAATCCGGATTATACACGATATCATGACTGCTTGATAGCAAGAACGCCAGTGCATTCCCTACCGCATTACACGTGGGGTTTCTCGATGATGTTGGAGAAGCAGTCTACCGATGAAGGCGGACCTCATTGCGACTAGATTCTTATCGTAACGGAATGACAATTTGCTCATATCTTTCGCTAATCCTACATCATGAAGAGAAGGAAAATAAGATGAAAACTTCCGCAGAAGCACATAGATAACGGATACCATTGCGGAAATATCCGCACGAAAAATGACGCATGCGGGCGGCGTCGCCCGTGCAAGCGCGCCCGCGGCATCCCGCCTTCGACATGGAGCGATTCTCTCCACGGTTGGACGTTGAGGTATGCCTTTCGTGTCATCACGAGACATCAATCCTCAATGAAACTCGGCTACCTTACTAGATTTGCGGCCCAGCCTTCGATCGGCACGGAGTACAAGGAACTGCCTCTCTACCTTTTTGCGCTGGTGGGCGTTGTTGTAGTGCTTTTGGCTGGTGCGCAACTACTGCGCTTCCTTTACCGCCACCTGCTTCAAAGGCCCTCGCGCCTTGCCGACAAGTTTCGTGGGGATTGGGCCTTCATCACAGGAGCGTCCTACGGAGTAGGTGCAGGTTTTGCTCGAGAGTGTGCGCGTCGTGGTCTCAATCTTGTTCTGTTGGCACGCTCAGCAGACAAGCTAGCGGCTGTTGCAGCGGAATGCGAACAGCACGGCGTTGCCGTTCGCGTGGTGGCTTTCGACCTGGCCCAGGCTTCAGAAGCGGAATGGAACGAACTCTATGAAGGTATTTGTGATTTGGAGATATCTGTCCTTATCAATAACGCCGGTGTCAACCTAGAGTTTCCTACGGAGTTTATCGATATGGACGAGGCAGCCATCGAGCGGATCGTGCGCGTGAACATTTGCGCTATGAACAAAATCACACGAAGACTACTACCGAAAATGATTGAACGGAAGAAGGGATGCCTCATATTTTTGTCTTCGGCCGGAGGTGCTGTAGTTCCCTGTCCGTTGCTCTCCGTGTACGGCGGCACAAAGGCGTACATCGATGCATTCGCCGTTGCGTTGTCTGGTGAAGTCCGTCGGCACAAGATTGCGGTTCTGTCCCTGACACCATTTTGGATTACCAGCGAGATGAGCAAGATACGACGCGCCAACTGGATGGTGCCCTCCGCGGACGCGTTCGCACGGCTCGCTTTGGATCGTCTTGGATTGGAGCTGCGCTCGAATCCGCACTGGGCACATGAGCTCATAGCCTTGGGCTTAAAAGCCACCCGCAGCCTGCCCGCACAGGTTGCATATGTTGAACGTTTGCATCGGCGTATACGAGAGCGAGCCTTGCGCAAACTTAAGCGACAGCAATGAAACCGGGTAAATCCGTTCTTCTATAGAAGTCTCTGCTCCGATCGGACGAACCGTCCGAGCGCTGCGCAACGTGTGTATACCGTATCATGGCAGGTCAGCAGCCTTTCCAGCAACGCCTTCTCAGATACCAACATAGTTCGTTACGAATCAAATCCACGGCGCTCAACTAAAAGTGCCGATGATCAGATTTGGTTTAGATTTTAGAGTCCGGAGAAAGAGGTATTGGCCTTCGAGAAGAGAACTATGACGGCAGTGGTGCTGCTTCACTGGACACGACGCATACACAGACGATCGCAGCACGTACAGCATGCACTGGACTAGTGAAGCGTTCGCCTCAAAGCGTATTTGCAGCCATTTGCAGGCGGAATGGAAAGCGCATCACACAGCAAAGGTGCCAAAACTAAGAAACCAGTTCGCGCGTGCAATGTGCAGCTCGTCAAGCGACCCACGAGCGCATGCCATTAGGATATTATCACGAATTCTCGTGGCTGGACTTGAGCATTACTTAACAGGAAGGACTGCCCGCTCGTCTACAGAACCGTCTGATCGGCACGCACGCTCTGTAGAAAAGCAACAACAGCACAATGGTGAATTAGAAAACGCTACACGAATAGCACAAGCAAAATATTCTATGGTGCGAGATCGATGAATCTCTACAGGTTACCTAAACCGAGGTAGTTGCTGGCGGCAACCCGAGAAACGCGCACGGAGCTCGTTTGTTTGCCCGTCACGACGCATTCGCCGCGTGCCCCGCACCAAACATACCCTTTTCTCTTCCTGCCTCCGGTGCAACGAAGAACCTCCCTTTGGGAATTGCTCCCAAGCGACGCTCAACCTGAAAAATGACAAAGGTGCGTCATCCAAAGTCCAAGCGAGACTGCAGTAATAAGGGATCATGCCGAATGACCAAGTCTGGAAGACGTCTTCCGGAACGGAAACCCGTATTCGGTGTGCATGAGACTTTGCGATCTCAAATGCTTGCCACTTCGTGTCTTTCTTTCCAAAATAAGTCACTCCAGGACCAGATGTATGAGAGGTTGACCATGCAACATCAGATGCAGGTGCAAATCTGCAGGAAGATAATCTGTTATTCAAGTTCAATGGTTTGAACAAGCTTTTCCGCGGATCTACAAGCGCTACGGGAAAAAATCGAGTCCAGGCGATGCGGCGTTTCGCTGCAGTCGAGCACCGGCCCAGGTGATCTTAAAATTCGCCTCTCGAACGGGCTTCGTAGCGCTCCGTGGCTTCGTCAACGCTGCTTCGTGCTGGAACGGCGCACGAGTCCTTTTTCTTCGTTCTGTCTGCGTTGCGATAGACCGATGCGGGAATGTCTCGAGCGCGGTCATAGCTGGCCTGTATTCTCGTCACGCTCAGCGCTGGGCGCGGTTCCAGAAAGATGAGTAACCGCAGCAGAGCAGACACGACAGGCTGCGTTGCGAGCTGGGTCCTCCAGTTTGCTGTTGCAGAGAGTCACGGTAAACACAACTATTTCGCTGAGTTCGCGCCTTGCGTGGAAAAGTCCGCGACGGATCGAAGTTCCGCACAAGTGAGCGCCCAGTGGCAAGCTCGGCATACGGCAGGTGTCGGCGGACATAACGAGCAAAGATTTTTGTTAGCAACCTGTGGAGGGCCAGGCGCACGAGTATACGCTGCACCCACGGGTGAACCCGCTGTTCAAGATCTTCAGTTGCTCGTTTCATATGCAAGTTCTCTTCCAAGAGCTGATACTGACGAGTGTTTCTGTTGTACGTGGGCATTCGAGGAAGCGACCAGCGACGTTCTCCTGTGTTTGGGGTATGAAAGCGGTATCATTCGGGTCGTACATTTATCCAACGATTCTCTGTGTCACACGTTGCTGGGTCACAGCGGGGCGGTGCACTGCCTCCGGTCCTGTCCGAAACGGCCTTCGTGGCTGCTGTCGGCGAGCAAGGATGAATCGCTGCGCCTTTGGGACTTGGGGACCGGAAATTGCTTTGCAATTTTTTGCGGACTACAAGGGCATCGTGGAGAAGTTCTTTTTTGCGACTGGCATCGCAGTGGCGAAAAGTTTGTCTCTTGTGGAATGGACGGCACAGTGCGGGTATGGAATATTGACGCGAAAGTGTTGCAGTCATTCGAAATGCAGAGAAGAAGAGCTTGCGTTGCGGAGCGCGCTGGAGAGGGCGCCAGGCATTCCGCTGCACTGCCGAAATTTCCGAGCAGTGCGCCCCAAAAAGTCACAGATCCGACGCCACAAAAAGTGCTCTTCCGTGGAATACCAGGGGAAGTTGAGACTCCTGTGGCACCTCCTCATCCATCGAAGCGTCATCGTAGAAGAAGGAATGCTGTTGGTGTTGCACAAGCAGCGCCCCAAACGCTCGATGTGCCCAGAAATCTGGCATGCCCGTCACGGGAAAATGCGAGCCCCTACGAGACTGAGCGCACCAGTTCTCCAGCCACAACGCCAAAGAAGATACCGAGCCCACGGCGCCCGAGTGCCTTGCGCCATTTCAATCGGAGCCCGGAAACGAGTGCAGCTGCAGACTTGGAACGTATCCCATATACGACCGCGCCATTGGTTGATGGCGTTACGCTGGATGCCCCTGCACGGGGCGTACCTCCTCCGATGACTCTCGGCGATGATGCGGTGCGACAAGCCGCAGGTTCGCGCACCCGCCGCTATGTCGAGTTTGTTCAGTTTCCAGACCAGGTGTTCCGCTTTGTTCACGGGAACTATGTAGACTGCGTCGCCTATGTCGGGGATTTGATTCTATCCAAGTCGGTACATAGCAAGATTGTGCTCTGGGCTCCTGGTATGGATGATCGCGGTTTGCTTCCATCATCGAGCGAGCACCGCGTTCTTATTGAGTACCGATATCGAGGCGGTGATCTCTGGTATATTCGATTTGCGGTGGACCCCATGCAAACTTTGCTTGCCGTAGGCTCAAGAATGGGTACTATTTATGTATTCCAGGTGGATGATCCAGGCGGCAAACCTATCGCTTGCCTGACGCATCCGCAAGCCACTGCTGCAGTGCGACATGTCGCGTTCAGCCCCGACGGGAAGATGATCCTGGCAGTTTGTGATGACAGCACCGTTTGGCGGTGGGATATAGAGTCGTTGACGCGCTGAAATTTCACACGGCGCTCGCAGCTGCTTAGCTATGATGACTGTTCTTTAGCCAGTCATCCGTGTTCGTCTGAATCACAATATTCAGGGGCGCTGATGATTTAGTCGAGGGTTCTGTACACTGCTTCGTACAATCATAACGAACGCGAACTCGTATTTCTGTCAGTCAATTTTGAATAGATAGAGCACTGCGTGCAGGTTCTGCCGTTGCCACAACGGCAAGATTGCGCTGCGGTTCGTCTGGATTCTTGATTGCGGCTGCATACGCGACGACCATCGTATCAGCTCCACGCTAGGCAACGTATGGTTCAAGAATGAAGCAGCGCTCAAGCGCCATAAAATAGCCGACGCCGTGTCTCCGTCCTCATAGTCGACCGCGATCTCGCATCCGACAGACTCTGATTACATGCTTCAGATCGATGCCGTTTAAATCACAGGCAGCGCACCTGCAGCACAATCTCCACACAGACACAGCCATTGTGTTCGTATTCCACTGCGATGCATTTAAATCGAGTAATAGGTTCTATGAGGGACAGCTAGCTGGATGAGAAAATCAAAAGTCTAGAACCTCTCAGTACCCCACTGAGCTTCAAACAGTATCTAGAAGCTTCTGGGGCATTTTGGATCGGTTCTGAGACCGTATCCATAAACGCATTCGCGTCGCCGAGGTCGACGCACTCGACATGCTAAGCTCTCCCATTACTCGAAATATGCATAAAGTATTAATATCTTTCGTAGAAAGCGCTCGCACTGCATCTTCATGCTCCCAGTAGCGATCAAAACTGATCTCATGAGCGCTGCACGCGATGCCTGCCGTCCCTTTTAAATAGAGCAATTCATCCACTTGATGCATTAAATGGCTGCCATTCTGAGAATCCATAGTTAGCGTGAATATTCGCGCAGTGAAAAATCCTGATCACGTGTGCTTCAAATATAATGTATGTGCTGCGGATCCTCAGGTTCGCTCAAGAATGACGCGTCCGCATTACGAGCCAGGCGCCAGACATCGGAAGTTCGTTCCTCATCAGCGTCTCTCGAAGCGCCCGTATCCGCAATACGAGCATCCAAGACACATTCACACACGGCGCAATATCCTACCCAGTTCACCTTGGTGTGCTTGCCGCATAGGCCCTTGGTCATGAGCTCAACAGAAATGCCGTGACCGACAACAAGGATGTCACCCTCCTTGTACCTTTCCGTGATCAACTGGATGGCTTTTCTGCAACGCAGCGTTATCTGGTGAATATCCTCTGGAAACTCAGCCACGACGAGAGACCGATGCGACTCCAGGTCAAGCCGCGGCAGCTGGGCTTTCCACTCAGCTAAGGGCGTGAGCTCTGGGGCACGTTCCCCGAACCACTCGGCGTGCAACCACTCACTCGCCCCGTGCTCAACGTACAAAGGCAGCTCGAGCTCTTCCGCAACAACATGTGCTGTCTCCAGCGTTCGCGCAAACGGCGAGCTCAGAATCGTACGAATGTTGCCCGCAGACCGGAGGAAAACACCCAGCTCGCGAGCTTGACGGCGACCTCGGTCCGTAAGCGGTGGGTCTTGCGGATATGTCGCTCGCTCACCCCACGTGCGATCCACATGGTCTATGCGCTCGCCATGTCGTGCGATGAAAACGCGACGGAAGACGCTAGTTGCGTTCTCCATGGAAACGCCCGCAAAAGGCACCTCGGAAAGCGGCACTCTGAGCGCCTGCGCGGCAATGCACGCACTGAACACTGCCCCGCCGCCGAAGATGACGATGACACTCCAACGCGATGCTTGCAATCGATGCAGATGCATTGAGGCGTTCGATGAGCGTAGCTTGTGGAGGCGCCTGGGTAGCGCTCTACATCCCTGGAACAGTGGTGGTAGCAACCCAGATAACGATTGCATGTCTCACGCAATATGCAGGAGCTGCCTACGTTCGTCACGAGAAGGAATAAGCATGCGACCGGGTGCTGGTGGCTGCAGGTTCTGGAGCCTGTTCGGGCGCAGCGCCACAGACGTTGGGTGACGCTCTGCGTGCTCTGCGCGGCTGTTATGCTGGGGGTGCTCGCAACATTTGGGCTTGTTCGCGACTTGCTGGCGGCTAGGCTCCAGAATCCGTCAGCGCATGCCCGAGGCAGTGAGGCGGCTGCGTCCTCACCTCTTTCACAGCTGAAACACCTCATCATTGTTGCGGGCAACGCCGTGTACACTGGGTCCAACTTTGCTTCTGCCAGTGATGACCATCAGTGGTACCTTGAAGACTACCAGAAAGGTCAAGGTCTCGTGTTCCTTCAGCATATACGCAGAGGTATTGAAATAGCACAGGCGGATCCACAGGCTTTGCTGTTGTTTTCGGGGGGAAAGACAAGGTTGGAAGCAGGGCCGCTGAGTGAAGCTGAGAGCTACTGGCGTCTGGCCAGCGCTCAAGCGTGGTATGGCCACGCGGAAGGCGTTTCCGGCAGGGTACTCACTGAAGACTTTGCTCGAGACTCGTTCGAGAACCTCCTTTTTTCAATATGCCGCTTTCGCCAGCTCACTGGACACTACCCTCGCAACATCACGATGATCTCGCTCGAGCTGAAGCGCAAACGCATAGAGACGCAGCACCGAACAGCAATACGCTACCCAGCGGCTCAGTTTCGCTTCATTAGTACAGAAGAAGCATTACATTTTGGCGGGCCAGTGCCGGATTCGATGCCCGCCGATAGGGCGCTTGCGGCCTTCGCTACAGATCCATACGGATGCCTGCACGAGGAGTTGCTGGAAAAGCGAAGGAAACGAAATCCCTTTCATGTGGTGATTCCGTACCCGTCCGGCTGTCCGGAAATCGCCCGCCTCATTCGATACTGTGGACGGAATATTTTCAAAGGGCGATTGCCGTGGGATCCCTGAGCTAGCAGGAGCACTTCTATCCGCTCATTCGGCTCTTAAAAGCGAAAGAGGTGCCTTCAGCTTGTGCAGCTTGCCCGCGTTCCACAGCGTTTTTTTGTAAAGTGTTTCGGAAAGGTCTGTGCCGCACGCATGGTAATGGCGAGCTGCGTGATTCGTCTCCCGCAACCATGCATCCTGAATTCGAAATTCGCTAGACTTGTATGTGGAGCCTTTCGCGCCCCGGAAACCCTCCAAGCAAAGGCGCGCCGGTGGTGCTCCACGCACGTATCCGACAACCGCAATATGCGAAAGTGACCGTGACTGCAAATTTCAGGCACGAAAGCACCGCATCCATTTATCCTTGCAGTATTTTGTTCTTTAACAGGCATAAGATCTGGAAAAATGTTTCGTTGTGTTCTCCAGCTCCGATTGGGCATATTCCGTCGACAAGTGCTGACACGTCTACGCTTCATGTCGCGGAGAGTCCTCGGCCCAGCCGCGCGCGCTGTACCTCGCGCACCGATGCATCGCGTCGCACCGCTGTGCCATTCTGGTCTTTTTTGCAATCCCAGGCGGAAACCGCTTTTGCGCTGAGAGTTTCGACCATATTCTCAACAGTGCCGTTGTCGAATAACTGGGCAACGTAATCGTTGGGGGAGCGTACACTCTACGAACATGATCAACACGCGTGTCACAGCTTTCGTGCAACTCCCGGTTAGCGCTCAGTCGGGGCGTGCTGCCAGAGTGAACGCGCCGCGCAAGCACCGGCTGCAATCTCGAAAGTTCGTGCTCCACAGCGAGCTTCGTGTGGACCGTCGTGTTTTTCTGCGAGATAGTCTTGCTGTGTTTCTCGGGAGCCTCACCGCTGCTTTCTCTGCTTCGCGCACCGACTGGGGCGCGCAACCTGCAAACGCAGAAGTACTACGTCACGCAGCGCCGGGCTACGAGCTGCACGGCGACTACCACGAAGACGCAACGCAGGTTGTGCAGTCGATGCGAACAGTAACTAGGTTGGAGCGGGGGACTCCTGGAATGAAAGAGAAAGTAGACGCAACTCGGAAGCAAATGAACGATTTTGTCGCGCTTTACAGGAGGAACCCAAACGTTGCAGGGGCCGTGTCTTTCTCAACGCTGTATACTGCGATAAATACGCTGGCGGGTCATTTTGCAAGCTATGGCAGTACGTATCCTGTGCCGGAGAAAAGGAAAAAGCGCTTGGAGCAACAGCTCAATGACGTGGAGAGGGCCCTTAGTCGAGGTCGCTAGACAGATTTAGTTCGTGAGCTATTATCCGCTACGGACTGGTGGTAAACGGGAGCATCTAATCGCGTTAAACATGTATGCATAACTGGAATTCCATTCTAGCAGCCCATCGAAGACGAGGCAGAGAGATAGAAACGAATGCAGTCCTTGTGCGCGCACGAAGCGCTGCATAACCAACGTCCACTGCCCTGGCTATCTACAAACCCATGTTCGAGGGCGTTTTCTTTGATGCTTCTACCAACAACCATAAAGGTATGGAGATGGGTGCGCATGTCGTAGTTCAATTTTGCAGATCTCTAGAAACCTATATCTAACTGTTTAGGAGCCAAAGCGTGCATAGGATCTCTGCTTTGGAACTGCAACGTAACGTCCTGCTGTGCATGGAGCATCGTATGCGCTGTGTGGCGAGCCGCATACTACGATATTCTTTAGTTTGCGGATATGGAGCACGTAGCAGCGGTGTCGGGGAACTCGTTGCGTTGTCAGCGTTTCAAGTGCATGACCCTGGATCATATGGACCGCGAGTTGTGGTTAGCACCCTATCAGATGCGTCTCATGGGAACCAGCGCATTTTCCACTGCCTGCGTGAGCAAGCAGAAACGTGCAAAGACGCCATATGCACATTTTTCGGCTTTCGACATGAAGCACGCACTTGAAGCGAGTTGCTACACATCGTGCCTCCCTGGAACAAGCATACTTCCATGAGCAGCTGCATGTTTTCTTTATGGACGATCCGCGCAGCGCAACGATTTGATCACAAAACCTCCTTCATCTTTTTAACATCGCATCGTTCGTGGATTCACATAGCAGGCGTGCTCTTTCCAGTTAACGCGTTACACTCCAGGTTCCCTTTTGCCTGTTCCCCAGTCGAAGTTATCGTTCCGCTGTGTGTCGTGGTTGATGAAGGGCATAATCAGCAGCGCCCGTGCACATGCAAGAATCAGTTCCCATTTCGACAGCATTCGTCCAGCATGTGCTGAAAAGTTTCTCCGCAGACAGTTTCCGCACGTACTGCGCAGCACCGAGTGCACCTGCGCTGGCACAACGCGTTCCCGCATATCGTTCGGCAGCTAGTCGGGCGCCCCATCGCATTAATTCCTACTTAGTCAGTAAGACACGCCTCAATTTGCAACTTTAAAAAAAGGGACAGCAACCTGAGTTCCATATTGCCCGCGGGAAAGCACACGGCCTACACGCCACATCCGCTCCTATCGGCATTCATCAGACGTGCGTCTATGCGCCGCAGAGCCATTCCATCTTCCGAGCAACGATCGCGGCAGCAGCGGCCGTTCGCATTTCAGGCGTTTCCAGTCGTACTCGTTGGCATCGTTAAGAGGGTCCCATGCAGCGCCTAAAGTCTCTGCTAACCGCATCACTATATCCCAGGTCGATCGATTCGGGGCAAGTCTCCAGATATGGCCGACGAGCTTTCAGCACGGAGCTTGAAAAGGGAGGAGCTGGTGAAGTGGCGCCGTTGGACTTGAAATCCCTCGCAGAGAACGCTGACCCGGAGACTTTGGCTGAAATCAACCGGCTTCGTCAGGCAATCAATGAACTTCACGCCCAGTTCACTGTGCCAAGCAACGCTGAAAATCTTGACTGGGCCCAGTGGGAGGGCAGACTCCTCTCAAAAGGTCTCGTTACTTCGATGCGCAAAGCGTTCGAGTCCCTGCAACCGCCGGAACTCGAGAAGGAGCGCCAGGAGCTCTTGCGACAGATTGACTCCAGTTTTGAGCCGCTGATAAAGCAAGCACAAGAGCTAGCGAAAGATGCAGAGGCTCGTTTAAAAGCTCTTGACGATATGCTTAAAGAGCTCGACGGACTCCAAAAGAATCTACCACGGCTTACGGTTGATGAGCTCATGGCGAAACGGCCCGACCTGGCGAGCGAAGTTGAGTCCGATTTGAAGCAGTCGAAATGGTTCAGGCTGTAAGTTTCGAGTCCGTAAGATATGCTTTCGTGCTGCCGAGCATGCTCCTCTGTCAGACTCTGGTCCAGGCGCAAGACCCGGAAGCATGCGAGCGAGGTTCTCGTTATCCGTCGCTTGGAGACGAGGTCATCTATGGTGATTCAAGCTGCCTATGCAGCGAGATCGAGAGCGGTCTGTTTGCGCACTACACGGCTATGTAATCCAGGTATCAAAAGGAGGCACGTGAATAAATCCATGGAGCTGGCGTGGTTTGTTATCCGTACACTGCTTCGTCTTCACGGCATCCGTCGGGCCATTGTATTCGTCCATACTCGCCACAACAGTGCGTTTCATCTCTTGGAAGAATTTGGCAAACCTCAGCATCGGTGGTAGGATCCAGATTCTTGTGACTCCAGCTCAATGACGTGGAATGTTCAGCGGGCTCGAGGGTCGCACCGCAGATGGCGTTGAGAATTGAGGATAAGCGGCGGTTTCGAGGCCGCGGAGCCCATTGTTTCTGACGGCAACGATACAGGAAAACTCTCTAACGCTCTGGATGACCTAGTAAAAGATATGAGTGAAACGCAACTTTTGTAGAAGCTTCAACGGCGGCAACGCAATTGGCCTCAGTGAATTCCCCATGCATCCCTGTTTACTTGCAATTCCATACGGAATATCGCCAAGATGTTTCGAAATCGAATGTCTGCACTCGGACTGCATCTTTCGATGCGCTATATGTTTCGCGACATGCGTTCTTGGCACCGTGCCTGCATCCGGTACGAATATCGATGCACATTTTCTAATGCCTCAGACACCACTCAGTGAGCAATGCTTTGATTTAATCGTAGCCGCACCGGGGAACTAGATGTCTATACAACTATGTCCTTGATTTTGCTCCATGAACGCGTGCAACTCTATTTGCCCATCTAACAATGAACAGCGGGACCTGCAGGCATGGAAATCTGCAGGTTCGGCTATGCTTCCGTCGTGAGCGCCACGGCGACGTATATCCGTACGCGCTCTTCATGTTGACGTGATGTACAGTGCCACCTTCGCCAAGGAATCCTCCATGGGTTCCACAGCGCGCCTGAAAGCATCAGAGACCCATTCATCGCGGTATGAATCAGAAGACTTTCCGAATTTTCCTCTTTCCAGCGGGATCGAGCACTCGATCTCCTACCGATGGTGGACGCCTCGCGTCTAAACCGAGCTTCAGATCCAACTATTGAGAAAGGATCGGCGAGCTCGAGATGCAATCTCAGAATTTCAGTGGCACTGAATCATAGCACATATACGAATCAAACACCAGAAAAGGTGCCGAGAACCGAGCTTTCGGGAAAAAATCTGATCAAGCGGCAGCGGCACGGCCGACCTCCGTTGTCGCGGTGATACCACTCATATCCAGAGGCGAGCGTTGCTCGACGACATGAGATAACCCTTTCATTCCTAGCCTTGTTTCAAAATACGTCAAGCCTTTAAGCAGTATCACGAAGTGTTCATCGAAATGCGTCTCGATGGAAGCGTCTGAGTACGGCTCGGAGCGGTCTCGCACGGAGCACGCAACAACCGCGTCGTATATTCTATTTCATAGAAAAGTGCAGCTCGATAATCGTTCACCAGTGACCAAGGGCGCGTGCTGCTAGTGTATATACGCGGTGCTCTAACCTTGCTGGATCGCTGAACCGCACCATACCCGTGCTTTGCTCCTGGTGAGAGCTCAATCTCTTCTTTGCTGTCGACAGATATTTTTCATCGCAAGTCGACAGCCTTTCAGTAAAAAACCCACGTTGAGCACGAAACAATTACCTCAAAATTTTGCTATAGATAAATCCACTGGACGCTGCGGAACCACGATCCAGATTGGAGTGTTGACCGAGGTGTCAGCTCTCGGTGGAGAAACTCCGTGCGAGCATGGTTGTTCGTGGAGTCACACAATGGAGCAAGGCTTTCGGCATCGATTGCCGCACCATCTGACTTTCGGTCAGCTTCTCGGACACTATCTTATGCATCCGTCTTTTTTCTCACGCTGTCACTGTCCAGCAGTTTCAGCGCGCACTCGATCTCTTGACGCATGTACATTGTCATGAACGCTTCCGGGGGAATCGTGCAGAATCGATTGCTACTCTCTCATACTATCTCGTCGAAGGAATAAGGAGCCCAGAGTATACGCGCTTCTTGACGTCCAGCGCCATGCACTATCACTGAACGACGCGACTTACCCGTCAATTCTTTCTTCAGCTTTTTGAACAAGTTCGCGAACGCCCGCTTCTTGCTCGAGTACAACCAAAATCGTCAGGCGCTCAGCGTGATCTCAGATATTCCGACGAAAGCTCGTCCCCATGAGGCATTTTGACGCTGGTTTTGCGCTCTGAATGAAGCGTCCAGAGTATCCTACTCCTCAGCTCGATGCGATGAGTCGAGCGTTGAGATGGGCTCTCACACCGTCTCTGCGTTCCTCGGTATGCTCCCTGGCGCCCTTCATGCATTACTTCCAATGATAGTCGGCCCTGGCAAATCTGAACAGCTCCATCTGCGTCCCATTCAGGTTTTTGAAGCCGTCTTCTTGATTTAGCGGCATGGTGCCGTAGATCATGCCGTATACCCGGGATCTAGGCAATATCTTTCCTTGCATCTGCTTTGAACGTTCGGAGACGAATCTCGTTGTCCGACCTGGGCCAAGGTTACGCGGAGTGCATGTATGCCGATATTCTTTAAATCTTCGTCGTCCTCGTAAACTTCTTTTCATTTCCTCTCAGTAAACGAGAATCCCTGAATATGCTTCTCCTGTGCACTTCGCGTGGGTGCTCGAATACTTCCCAGTTGCTCGCAGGGACCGGCTCCTTCTTCGCCCTTTCTATCACTTAACGGGGCGGGATCGAAGAATGAACTATTTTCTATTACCATTTTTTATCAAGAATTGGGCGGAATGGGTTGGTCGTGGGCCCGGGGCTTTCGCTCTTCATGCACGTACCCGTGATTCCCCAAAATGCCTCATCATCAACTTGTTCGTCGCAAGCACGCCCACGGAACGAAGCGCGTCTTTACATTCCCTCCTGGTGACGAGCAGAGACGCAATAGACCAGTGCAGGGCTGGTGAGGGTAGCGGATGACTTGTCGGTTAACGGTCGGCGAAGAATGATATCACTGGTGCGAAGAACTCGTCCTTAGATCCGAGCACGTACGCCATGCGTTTGGCAACAGACAATTCTCCTTCGACTGGGTTCAACCAGGAAGAATAGGCACGTACGAAGAGCACTTCGACGCCACTCTTGTCCGCGTATGCCTTGCCCGCTTTTGCCGAATGGAAGGCGACTTTGTCTAAGAGCAAAACAGAAGACTGTGCGAAGAAGCATACACGAGAAGTGCGTAGACGAAGGGCGCTGTGTTCTGCAGTCCTGTTCATTTGACCAGTTATAGACAATCTCTCCATGGAATCGCCTTTAGGGCTACACTCAACAGATTGGTCGCTTGTCTCTTCTTCATGAACAGCATTTCGCTATTATATGCGTGGCAACAGGCAGGCCAACGATTGCTCCCGAATGAGATCTAATCGAGTCAGACGAGCGCCTGTCGCTCCTGTACTGAGCATTCGCGTTTCAATATAGAATCGTTGGTGTATTATTCAATGCACGACGGTCCCTGATGGAAGCAGGTATTTTCGTTTTACAGGCATTCTGTAAATCTCTGTTCTAATTATAAAAGAAGCACCTCGCTGCGGGAATGGATGAATGCGACCAAGCTGCATGGACGCTCCATGTCGATTGATGGTTCGCTGAAGACAGGTAGGGAGCCTCTTCGTGCCCTCTACAGCACAGACTGCAACTTACAGCCATGTGCTGTATTTTCGGTGTACCAGACTACGAGGCACAGCGCCCTGGATCCCTGGTCGATGCGTCCGAGCAGCGCCTGCTCAACAGCTCCGTACCAGTGCGAAACCTGGCTTGCTAGCACGTCCTGTGCTGCCCAAACTAGAAGCTAGCCGAGCGGTGCTGAACACTTCAAGGAGCACTCGTTGCCTCGCAGGAAGCATGCGCTCGGACAGCAACGGTGATGGAATACGAGCTACTCGGACTCGTTCGCGGGCTTGGATCTAGAGCCCTGCACATCGAAGAGTAGCAACCCATGCGGCCTTCTCATGTGGAAACCAAACTCCTGGAGCGGTGATTTCGTTTCCGTCTATAGAGACGGAACTTGGAAGAGGTCTGTGTTTCCCGGCGCAGTGATTATGGCATGGTGGAACCAAGAGAAGCGACAACTACTCCACTTCCCGATTAAAATCAAACACTGGATTGCGCGCTATGCTCATGCCTTTGTGCTTTTTTTCGAACCGTTTCTAGATGCGAACTCTCTGTGCAGTCGAAGGAGAGTAACATGGTCTGGCTGTCTCATACATAGTTGCAGCATTCCCGGTTGTATTTTCGGAGTGGCACCTTCGGAGCTGTGCCCTTGAAATTCGATACGTCACCGGATTCAAGATCATTCGCGAGGCTGTCGAAACAGGGATCGTCAAACAAGCGACTTGATCATTCAGTTCATACGGATAACGCTCCGTTCTTTTCCTTGCCTTACTTGAGGCACGCTCCAATCACCCACTCTTCAACTTCACTAACTTTCTGTTTTAAACCGATTCGTGGGCATAGCAAGTGGCGCCGTTGGACACTCAACGAAGACTACTTGACGTCATTTATTGAGGACCTATTCTCACGCCCGTGCCGAACGTGTATTGAATTTCTAATTTCAGATCATCAATTTCGTTCTAAAGGAAAATTCGTCTCTATTTATGGTCATGGATAATGCGGCATTCGACGGCAGCCTGATTCCTCTCCTAGGGGCATGCGCTCACAGACTCCCGTCGCTTCTGTTTGCATGAAAATGGGCCTTGGACTCGGAGTCGAGTTGTCGCAGCGATCGCATCGAGCGGAGATAGTGTCAGCAATTGCACGAAGAGCGCGTAGACGGGTCGGCATTGCCTCGACTTATTCCCCAGCCTGGAGTTTCCATCCGGTAGTGATCCATTATGGACGAAATCTCGTTCCACACACACGCTATCGAATGGAACAGCGTGCGCTTGCGTGTGCAGCGGACAGAGCGCTTGCCACGGCGATCGACTAGAAAAAGTCCGTGATCGTAGTGTACGCGGCCAGGCGCAGAAACGGAAGAGGCATCCACCGGAGCCTTCTGTACTCGTCAAGAGCTTCTACAAAGCAATGGAGCAATCCTTCACGCACCTCAAGACGGTCCTCGATTGATGAGTTGTGTTGAATGCATACGGGAACACCTGGCCTATGCCAAATGTCATCCCTGGGAAGGACGTTCTGAGGCCGTCCATAAACAAGGTGAAAATGTTAAGTGAATCGTAGATCGCAACTTTCGCCTGCGTATGAAGTGCTTCGACTGCAGCCGGAAGCTGTGTAAACAGGTCTTGTACGCTGCCACCGACATCCTTCTGCTACTGACAATGGAGCTGGACGGAGACACTGGTGTACTCAAGGCCGAAGATGAGGGAAAGGGAGAGCAAAAAAGTCGCAGCCAGAGCCTCCAAACGCTGTTTTTGATGGCAATGGAAACAGACCCAAACTTTAGCTTGTATGCCCGTGTTCCGTGACCTGCCCTATATTTTTCTGACATGCGGTTTAGATGCAAAGGGCCAATGTTCGGTGTGTACGAATCGCTGTACTGCAAATGTGACTGAAAGAAAAACCAAGCGCGCTTCGAATGCGTTCTAACACGTGCTCATAGTCTCTGGTATGTATCCCCTCTACCGTGGACACTGTTCACTACTTGAGCATGGAAGAAAAACCAAGCGCGCTTAGAATGCGTTCTCGCACATGTTCGCGAACTCTCTGGAGCGCATTCCTCATCACGCTGAGGATCACAACGAGAAATTTCGAAACGATCACGCTGATAACGAGAGCGTAAAAGCCAACTAGCACGGAACGAGCTGGATTCACAGCGGTGCGACAACGCTCTGGGATGTGAAAATATCGGTGTAGGAACACGTCTGCAACGGTATCAAACGCGAATTCGGTCACCAGACCACATATGAAAGATAGCAAAAAGCACACGGCAACTGACGCGGTGATCACCAGCGCGCGTAGTGCAATGTGCACCGCCCAAGACAAAGCGTGAAACTCAGCCTGCTCATCAACAGGATCTGTGAACCCGATTCGGTGTCGCGTGGCGTGCACGTCAACGACCGTGTCTATCAGTCCGAGTCGGGTCGCAGAGCGTTCATCACGCGTGCGCGCTGCCTGATCTGCATGATTCCGAACGATATTGCTTGAAAGCAGCGTCCTTTCGGTTCGTTGCACGACCCGTCGCATGAGCTGCTCATGCATTCGCATCGCAGCATTCGCTACCGCGACCAAGACGTGCCGAGGCTCGGCGTCAGCAAAGTCCGGATATGCGCAATCCAAAAGCAACCATTTTTCTCCTTCAACTCGGTCTATAACCGTGGACATACGTGGATCGTGCGGTGTCTGGGACCCTTCCTCCACTGCAGTGTTCGCCCATGGATCGGTCCATCGAAAATCAAAGCAAGCATTATCCTGGGTTTCCATACCCAACCATATCCATATAACCGCCTCCATACACTCGGTAGAATACATGTTTCCGCAGAGTTCGCATCGGAGCCTCTGCGCGCACCAATAGCTCCGGACGAAACTCGGACAACTGCTCACCAGTAACACACGTGGACTACACAAAACAACCAACCATTCCGCTATAAACGCATAAAGCATCAGGTTCAATCGGTGCATGTGATTCCGACTCTCCTGAGTGGTGTGCGAAACCGAGCTCCACAGAGTCCGCGGAATGCCCGCACTGAAACCGCTGCAGCTGCCCTGGTCTTGCTCTGTTGTCCACAACGTGCAGTGCTTCTGGACTCGGCCACTATCGTCAGCATGCTCTTCCCACAGTGGCATTCTTCTCGTTGCGTCACAGTCACGATTCCGAGTCGCACTCTCCAGAACCCGCTGGGCTGCGGCGAGAACCCAGGGATTCGGCCAAACACCCGTCGCGTAGCCCTGCTTGCGCAACCATAAAGCGAGACACTCGGCGTGGACGTGTGCAAGCGTCCCTCGACAACCACAGGCGCGGAATAGACGCTGCGTGCCTTCGTGAACCCCGCAAAGACACAGCCGGCAACTTGCTGCGTACATGGAGCGTCCGGTCGGCGACTGCCCTGCTGCAGCGGCTGCGCCCTGTGCGTTTCGAACCCCACCAGAGTCAGCACAAGAGCCTCCGCCGCTACTCTACTATCAACAGACACTTTTAGTCCTGCACCGGCACCCTACAAAAACTGCCTCAACTTGCAAAGTTACAATGATATGGAAAATGGTGAACATGATGATGCATGCGACGTGCACGAGATGCGTGCAGCACGCACGCACGCCGCAACGTCGTAAACAGATCATCGCGATGACGGGCTCGATCTCTGTGCGCGACGTCGCATCGACGGTGTGCGTGCAGATGTCCACGTGGCAGCGGTGTGGTGCAGGGCACGGCATCCGCTGGATCGTACGCATCAGCGACGATCCACGAAGGGAAGTCCGGCAGGCGCACAGACCGCTAGCACTGCACTCTTGGGAGGTGGGAATGGTGTGTTGTGGTTGACGCTTACCTCGGTGACGAGAGCGATTACGTACTGGGGAGCCCCGGCTAGACTCGACGATCCTTCACACAAAAGAAGAGGTTTTGGGTATAGGCTCGAACGGTGCGTTGAAGCGCACGAGCCGGAACGTGTCTATGCCAGTAGGAAGCAGTGAAAAGCGTTTAGCTGTGCGGCGGACGCCTCCACTCTCCTGAAACTCGTTATAGTCCAGTAGATCCGTTCAGGAATAGCGGATCGATCGGTTTGACGCCCCGACCAGTGGCGTGCCCATTGTCATCGCTGTACCGAGGCAAGGCAGCTTGGAGAAGTCTTCAGAGATGTCTGCACGAGATGCGGGTAAGCTGGGACGGACCTGAGACGCGTCGCACATATGGACACTGACAAGCTGCGTAGGCAGGCTTGTCGGCATGACACAACGGATGCACGTGCGTGCGGCGACACTGCTGAATGGAGGGGTATCGCACCCGCCGCACGGGCGCGCCGCTGCAGTGCGAACCTCTTGCGAGAACTGAAGCGCGGAGGTTTCCAGATGTCCGCGAGTCTCAGGCAGCAGAGCGGGTTGCGTTGTATTGACCGCAACACGCAGTTGCTTCAAAAATCGCACTGTGGTTCTCAATTACTCCAGAACGTTCTCGTAACATCTGCGTATATGGAAAGACCTGTGAGCGCGTCTTGAAATCTTGCTGATTCGCGACGAAGCGTTTGAGATCTCATTCATCACTCTTGGATGCCGTACAGGCTAGATCGCTGTACCAAGAAGTGACCTCAGCGCTGGTAGTGTTTCGCGGCCCGTGCTGAGATAACGAGAAGCTCGGGGCTGATCTCTAGCGAGCGAAGCTGCCTCTGCTGCGTCATTTCCGAAGCAAACCAGCTCATCCTCGTAAACAACATGCATCAACTGTGGTTTCAGAACACACGAGTGCCGTTACTAAAGGCAAAGGTATGCACTTTGGCCACGGTCGACAAGCATCTCTCTCGCTCTCTTAACCTCGAATGGCAGTCTGAGGATGCCTTATCCGATGTTTGCCCGCGTGCCTAGTCCAGTGAATACGCAAGCAGGCTACCAACGACATCATTGTGTTTCAGCAGACGCTGCAGCACGCTTGACCCGGGAATGACGGCATGGCATCCGCTGAACTGTGCGAATGCAACCTTCGTCGGGCTAGCAACCCCCTTTGCCGCAGCAGAGCGTAACGTGCACTCCGAGGTAGCCTCAAGCGGACTCGGCGAGCCACCAGCGTCGAAGCTCAGAAAGAGGCCCGCACCTACGCATGGCATTGTTACCTTGAATAGTATCCGTCGCCGAGACTCCAGTAAAGTATCTCTCGCTACTTATTCGCTCTTTGCGGTGCGTGGTGCCGCAGCGGAACCAGCCCCGAATCGGCTCAGTTGTGGATCCTCGAGCCCCAGCTCTCGAAATGCAGTATGCCTGATACGACAGGCGTCGCAGCGTCGGCACGGTTTCCCCGACTCATCTAACGGATCGTAACAGCTGTGCGTGATGGAGTAGTCCACACCGAGCGCCAGGCCTGTGCGAATGATCTCGATCTTCGGCATCTGCAACAGTGGTGCATGGATTCGAAAGCGCCTTGCACCGGAAGGCGCCACACCAGCGCGGGTGCCCAGCTCGGCAACCCGCTCAAAAGCGTGAAAGAATTCCGGCCGACAGTCGGGGTACCCTGAGTAATCCACAGCGTTTGCGCCGATGAAAATATCGTAAGAGCCCTGAACCTCGGCGAGGGCGAGCGCATACGCGAGAAATATCGTATTCCTCGCTGGCACATAGGTCAGCGGGATTGTTTCTGGGGTATGTTCCCAGACATCGTCGACGTTCGCTGCTTTGGGAACGGGTATATCGGGAGCTGTCAATGCTGATCCGCCAATACTTCCGAGGTCAAGGCGGATCCAGTGCTGTCCAGTGACTTGCTGCGCTCGCGCTACGCGCCGTGCCGCTTCGAGTTCGCAGCGGTGCCGTTGCCCGTAATCGAAACTCAGGGCCTTGCAGATGAACCCTTGCGAGCGTGCAATCGCCAGCGTCGTTGCTGAGTCCAGACCACCGCTGAGCAGAACGATAGCGACGGCACCGTTTTGAACTCCAGCCTGTCCCTGAGCGAGACCTCTAGAAGCAGACCGTGGAGGTGTAAGGCTGCTCGCACCGCGAACAGACCCAAACCTCGAGTGCAGCGCCGAGCTGGCACGATCGGCGGTGAAGCGCGTGTTCAGGCCGGCCTGCAATGAAAACACGTCGCCTGTGAAGCACACCGATGGGTGCTGATCACCGTTATTCCAAGTGCTTGTACAGCGATTGCCCAGCTGGTAAAGAGATACGTTCTGCAACTTGTGGCAGCGTTCGGCGTTTGCGGAACGGTATCGAGACGCCTCAGCCCATGGTCCCGTGCACTGCGTCGACCGCAACCACAGCCGACAAGCGGAGCGCAGTGCAACTGCACCGAACATGTTCTCGATAGCTTCAGTGCACTACTACAAGCGTCACCAAAACCATTACCTTCAGAAGAAGCAACAACGTCACCAGAGGCTTCTGCCGTTTCTGCTGCACACCTTGCGTCCACGAACGCCTATACAGCTATTGCGGAGCGCGCGATCGTTAGATCAGGGCGCTGTGGAAGCGCACGAGCTCGAAGCCACTGCTTCGAGGCCGAGTTATTGCTAGACCTCTCGGGTTTTGCTACCGCTGGACTCGGTTTGCGTCAACAGGCACAGTGAGGAAGCTGGTGCTAGATCACATACCTCCTGGCGGTATGTGGACAGGATTGGTTGTTCCTGGTCAACAGTGGAAGAACACTGGAACAAGACGACGTTGCCGCAGGTGCTTAACTGGGTCGACACGAGCGGCTCTCGCGCAACCCTGGCAACGCCTCGTGCAGTGCCCGGTGCTGAAGCAACCCGCCAGGAACGCTCTGGCGGTGACTGCGACGCATCCGGCGCTTCGACGTGCGCTTGTCTCTGTGCTACTCGTGGGGCTATGTTTCACCAACGACAGCCGGGTGTACGCAGTTCCCGCTCACGAACCTGTGGAACAAACGGACTCGACCGAACGGAGCCAGGCTATCGAACGTGAACTCGAAGCAAAGTTTACGCAAGCGCTACGCCTCACCGAACAAGCTTCCTGGGAAGAAGCGGACAAGGCATGGAGTGCAGTGTTGGCCTTGGACCCGGACAACGGAGCCGCGCTCTCGAACCGAGGTCTCGTTCGCTTGTCGTTGCATCGCCTGGACGCAGCGCTCGCAGACCTCCAGCAGGCCGTCGAACGCTCACCCGCTGAGCCGGTCCTTCACGAGAACCTCGGTCTCGTCTATGAAGCCCGTGGTGAATGGGAACCAGCGCTCGAAGAGTATACAAAAGTTTTACAGAGCGTTCCAGCAAGCGCGACGGCCTTGATAAACAGGGGAAACGTGCAGGTCTCGCGCGGAGCGTACGCTGAAGCGCTTGCAGACTACCAGGCGGCTGCAGACGCGGAAACTGGTCTGGCTGCTCCACGCGAAAAAATGGCCCTGGTTATGGCACAGCTGGGACGTTCTGACGACAGTATTCAGATCCTGCGTCAGGTGGTACGCAAGTATCCAACATATGCCGAAGCGCATGCAGCGCTTGCAGCGGTGCTCTGGGGCGCAAAACATGACTTTCTCAGTGCCGAGGATCAATGGGCCCGTATTTCGAACAACGAATTACGGGAGGAGATGTCGGAACTCGAAAACCTGCGCATCTACTCCCGATGGCCACCGCGTATGATTGAATACCTGCGCGAATTCTTGAACTTGGAGACCGCAAATCAGGAGATCGAGTCTGCCGGTTTTGTGCTCTAGGTATCGCGAATGCACGAGTGCGTTCTAGACACAACGCCGTCAGAGACATCCCGCAGACTGTCGGCCAAGTGACGAACACCGCTTATCAAATAAGGTCTGTGATGGTGCGTAGTTCGAATGTTGCCGCACAGCAAGTCGCTGGCGAAGGGATTCCGGCGTGCGCCGCTCTGCAGCTTCTGGCGAGGTGATGCTTCCGCGAGAGCTCGACGCAGCGGAAGACTGGCCCAGGTCCAATGCTGAAGAAACGTTGACAGCGAGTTGCGTAACACGTTGTTCAGTGATTGCAGCGGCAGCAGCACTGCCGTTTCCATCTGCGGACTTGTTCTGCGTTTCAGGAGATATGCTGCTCGTGTGCGTCGTCGCCGTTACCGCCAATGCTGCGCACATTCCCTGCCGAGCTGCGCCTGCGTAAACGTCAGAGAGCCACGGGTGTTGCAGACACTGGGCCGCAGTTGCGCGCTGCATTGGCTCGAGCCTTAGCATCGGCTCCAGGAACATTGCAATTTCCTCCGCCTCGTGTCGCGAAAACTTGTACTTTTCTCGAAGCAAGTCCGAGAGGCTCCAAAAGTGTAAGCTCTTAATTTTCCGCAGCGCCCCGTCTTTTGTGAAATACTCACCAGAATACTTGCCTCGATCCAGCAGCGACCTGGGAAACGGACCCAGCAGCTCCATCATGAGTGCCAAATGGTCGTCGTCTCGGGAAAAGCTTCGGCCAGAGTGCGGGTCGAAAAGAAAATCTCCCGTCAAAAGCTCGAAGAGCACACAAGCGCATGACCAGATATCCGCTGATGCATCGAAGCCTGCACCCAGAATGACCTCTGGGGAACGGTATTGGCGGGTCTGGATATCCTCCGTGAAATGCTTGTCAGTCCAGCACGCGTTCCCGAAATCGACCAGTTTAACCCGGCTGTTGGTCTCCCAGCCGTGCCATGCCAGCGGGCGTGTCGGCTCTACGTTGAACGTACACCCGCTGAGCGCCGCGACGCCGTTCTCGGTGCGAGCTCCCCCTGGGTGCTTCACGGTCGCCAACTGTTGTGCTGCACTTGGTTTCATTCGATCCGCCGCTGCCGTTGTTGTCATCGTGGAAAGTGCCCCATATCCCGAATCAACGCTGCAAGCTGTTGCCGCATCGTCCGCCTGCTGCATCCGCATGGGATCTTTCTCTTTCAGGTAGGCCAAGCACGACACGACGCCCCCGTGCGCATCCTTGGTGAACTTCATAGACGCGTTTGAAGATGAAGCCTGTGACTGTTCAGATATCGATGAGAGACTTGCCGATGTGAGCGTAGGCCCTTCACCCGAGAATTGGGTTCTGGCGTGGATCAGCTCAGTCGATTGACTTTGCAAGTCCCGCTGAGACGCGACTTCAGCGTCCACAGTGTTCAGCGCTGCACGGAGAGCATTATAGGTCTTGCGTATACGAGCAGGATCCGAGTCCTCGTTGCACGTGATCAGTTCCTCCGTAAGACCGGACTGCACTTGATCAGATATCTGAGTCTGAAGCCGGTCCGCGACTGCAGCACACGCTCGAAACGGAGGCATGCCCTCGCTTTTCGGTTTGCAAGCTCGCTCCGGTTCAGCAAACGTTGGTGCGCACAGTGCATCGGGCTCGGACTGTGGGCGCTTCGCGTTTGGTGTATCCAGCACGAGCTTTGGCTTGGAATTGGATGCCACATCCGAGAGATCCACTTGCGCGCTCGAGGATCGCTGGCCCTCAAACGAATGCAGTATAGGTCCATATCGTTGTTCGAACATAGACAAAGCCTCCGAGATTGCTTGTCCGGCTAGCTCTACCGTTGCTTCACGTGGAGGCACAAATAAGCAGTTCTCTGGTTTGACGTCGGTGTGGATAATCCCGCAATCACGATGGCAAAAATCGAGCGCTTCAAGTAAATGCACGATAACGCGTTTGGCGATGGGGAGCGGCACCCCACGATAGCCGTGATACCGAATAAGCGAGAGAAGACTGCGTCCCAGAACCTCGAACACCAAACATATATGTCGCCCATTCGGCCCGATCAACTCAAAGTGATCCAGGAAAGTGACAACAGGTGTTCCGCGCAAGGGCGCCTTCTCTCTAATGGTTGCCAACAGAGCGATCTCATCCCGTGCCGCGTCGGTGTAGTGTCGGGCTGATTTTTGGATCTTGAGCGCAACCAGCCCAGATCGCTCCTCATCCCAGCATAGCCAGACGGTGGAGAAATGGCCCCAGCCAAGTTTGCGAAGCACAATATACCGTCCGTTTTTCAGTGCGTCTCCGATCTGGATCGGATGGTAGCCTCCGCTGCGGTAGTCTGCAGCATCTTCAGTGTCCGAATACTCCATGGCGTCCTCGGTGAGATACCAATTCCCCGTATCGCTTCGTGACGTCTCACTCCGCCCATGCGTTTGCACCGCCTCGCGTTGTGTCCTGTTTTGAGACGCCACGCTCTCATGATCCGCATCTGGTGCTTGTTCACTAAAGCTCAAAGCGGTCGTCTTCTTGTTGCGCTGCTGGTATTCCCAGTCGCGGGGAAGGTGGCCACCACCGGTACCCGGAGGCTCAGGACTCGCTCCTCTCCCCGCTGATGGACCTTCTACAGAATACGAAGACTCATAGCTTGGAGAGAGCGACTCACTCGGTGTTTTGGCTACTGGGTACGCAGGTACTTGCTCCATGACAGGCTCGACGTGTCGTAGTGGTGAGCACGCCGGTCCGCCCGCCAAAGCAACGAACATGAAATCGAACACGATCACTTTGCGCTGTAACCACTACCTCGTAAGAACGCTCTCAATCAAAAAATCCACCGAGTAAGCGTCCGCCGCTCTCAAGCTATGCGTCTGAGGTCTGCTTGACTCCCTGACGAACTGTCTTCACGAGAGAAGTCACGGCGGTTCCTGTTCCAGTGGTCAGATCTTCGGAAACGGCGGTACTGCGTTCCTCACTAAACAAGACCGAGCATAGCGTTAAACACGACTCACCGTTCGCACAGAGTGCTCTGCTTTTAATCGGACCGTCGCTGAACCTCAGCAAGCAGATACGAGCCAGACGCTCTCTCCACTCCTTCGTGAATAGCTCATGCGCTGGAAGAAATGCTCTACAGTCGACGTGGACGCTGGCAGATCTGCGATGCCGCCGCCGAACTCATGCCACACACCGGTCAACGCCGGTAAGCCTGGTGCCGCGAACGTTTTCGCGAGCTTGGAGGCGTATCTCCAGCGCAAGATCGGGGCTCGTACCCGCGACACGCTTCGCGGCAGAGACACGTGTCCAGGTGGGCAGTTCCACTTCTGGCTTGAAGTCGCAGGATCTCACCGTACGCAAGTCACGTGACGTGTCGACGCGGGTGCTGGCCGATTGCGCGACGCTGCCGCCGTCGACGCATCGATCGCCGGGGTCGGGCAGCGTCACGTGCCGCGCAGCGCGTGCATCACGCTGCCAGTGCATCCGAGTGGAGGTATGCGTGATAGACGGTATCCGAAATGCGAATGTGTATCATGGGATCAAAGATCCATGATCTATGGGAACATTTTGTTGAACACAAAATGAACCATACTGCATCATGTGTTGCTGTTGCGGAATGACGGATACACGCCCTAATGGCGTTATCCATCGCGTATCGCGGGCGGTGATCCCCGGCTTATACACGAAATCGTACGCCAGAGCGCACTGCACCGTACCGCTGGTGGCTACGGGTGCAGGCACTGGATCGATCGATCGAACGAGTTCGGTTCTGGTGCAAAGATCTCACTGAATGATAATGGCGATTCAGAGACAGGACTCTCTGCCGTACAAAGGGCGAAAAGCCGTCCCCGATGCAGATGTTTCGGAAACTGCGTTTGCCCTTCACGTTCATGACTTTATCATGTTCCCGATAAAGTTGAGACGTGCTGTTTTCGCTATGCTCCATCAGGGCGTTGGATCACAGCTTCGGGGGACTGACTGTGGTCAACGGGCCCTGCACCCGCCTTCGAAAGTACAAGGCTCCGGTAGCGCGCTATCAGTTGGTTCTGGAGGGCATAACGAGGCGGGTTCGGATACGTTGCGGTAAGTCGCAGGTATATCCGCGTCGCCGGAAAGTGTGCCGCCGCGCTACGTACCAAGCATTGCATGCGGCTAGATGCCATTATCGGTTATTCTGTTTCACTGCTCTGGTTCCTTCAACAGCTCGGAGCGTTATCGGGGACAACTGGCCCGGAACCCCGTGTGTGTGTGAAAGAGCGGTGTCGCAGCGCTGGAGCCGAACACCGATTGTTCTTGTTGCTGCCGCTGGTGCTGCTGAGCAGCGCGCGCCCTTGAAAGAGTGCGCTTGTACCTTGGACTGCACGGATATGTGTGTCTTCGTGCGAGTGCCTGGCAGGCCGGCGGCACTACGGAGTGAGGTTTGGAAGCGCAGCGCTCTTCTGTGCCAGTGGTCACCGGTCGCCTGGTGGTCGCGTCCTCGCCTCGCGCTTGGTTGCCGTGGAACGCGTCGAAGTGCCGCGGAGAGCACACCAGCGACGCTCGGACGAGTTATTTGCACAGCGCTTTCGTCCAGTCTACGAGTACGGGTCAACAAGGCGCTTCGAGAGCGCTTCTCTCGACGACAAGCGGATGAGCTGGTGCGTTCTGGCCGGGTCACGATTAACGGAAACCCGGCAACGCTCGGAGCGCGCGTCTCCGTGGACGACGTGATCGCTGTCGACGGAGAGCTGGTTTCCCTGTCGCAGAGCGCGTTCATTGCAGAAACTGACTTGGCTGCTATTGATTCGTGCTTTGTATATTTCAAGTACTGGAAACCGGTTGGTGTCGAGTGTACTACCGCCCCAGCCGTACCCGGCAACGTGCTAGAGGCGTCGGGGCTCGGTGCCTGGGCGGACCAGCACCATCTTCGTTTGTTCAACATCGGACGTCTAGATAAGGACTCAACGGGCGTGTTGCTACTGACGAATGATGGACGCGTCGGGAACGCGCTTCTAGGAAGGAACAGTGGTTTTGTGAAAAGCTATCTGGTCACGCTGGACAAACCGATAGCTGACGAGGATATCGAGGCCATTCAGCAAGGCTTTGTGGTCGAAACCGAATACCGGCACGACAAGAAAGTGAAAACGATTCGCTTGCCAACCTTACCGTGTGCAGTGCGACGGCGCCCGCAACTCAACGAGATCGAAATCGATATTCATGAGGGCCGTAACCGTCAGATTCGGCGAATGCTCATTTCACTTGGGTACCAAGTACGACGGCTGCATCGATTTGCCTTTTGCGGTATTGAACTGGGGCCAGAGCTAGATAAAGAGGGTTCCTGGGCGCCACTGAACGAACGTGAACTTGGAATCATTGCGGAGGCGCTGCGTATGCATGCGGAGCACAAAAGCATGCCCAGTCACAAGCGGCCTACCCAGTTTCGCATTCTCGATACAAGATCATGACGAATGCGCCTGACTTGGCCTCGTACAACATCCATTGTCTGCACGGCGGGTTCACGGGCGTGAGTCGTCTGTCGCTAGACGCATTGGTTCCGGTCTCGTTGAAGCTGGCTACATGGCCGTGTTTCATTGCGATATGACACGTACGGGGCACCACATGGCGTGCAGCCACTGCACGATCCGGTGCGAGTGTGTCTCCGTTGAGCCGCTGAATCCAAAAAGTTGTTTCTGATACCTGAGTTGACAGGGCGATGTTGTCGCGCTCATGAGCGCTCGCGGCTGTCGGGAAACCGCCGTCGCCCGGTAAAGACGCTCTAATGTTTCGAGCATTACCTGTAATCCCGTCATTCTAGACGCATCTTTTGGTGCTGTGCTGCGGAGCATGCGCGAAGACTGGACGAAAGTCGCGCCCAATCGGACCAAACTAGCCCTGGTGTCGCCGTGGCTCCGGTTGCACCACCTGCGAGGCAATGTTGCACTTCAGAACGTTTGGGATCTGGGGCTGCATGCTCCAGTAGAACGTGGACGCGTGGCGTTCCGTTGCAACATGTGCAGTCAGCGCTGCGCGCCGTCGCGACAACAACGTCACCCTGTGGTATTCGTTTTATAAAGTGATTATTTTTCGCCCGCTGTTACCAGCAGCATTCTTCCTAGGGATCAGTCAGATGGCTTCTCTTTGGTATAATTGCTTCTTTTGCGCGCTTCCTCGCTTACTCTTTGCATGATAAACGTATACGTCTTATCAAAGTCAGGAACTGCTCGAAGCTCCAGCCTCGCTCCGCCCTTGAGCAGAATCACGTAGTCTGCGGAGATACCGCCGAACCTTCGAACGTATCGTACTTCCTCAATATCACGATAAACTACTTCGGTTTCATCACGACCCATGAATCCTGCCCGAACGTATATGCTGCGGTTCGAAATACGGTAACGAACCCAGTACTGTCGCGCTAGCGCTGCCGCGAAAGGTATCACGCCGATAACCGTGAGAATCGAAAGCCCCGGCAGAAGCAACTCCGTCCAGGAAGGCGGTCCATCAAAGAACGTCTGTTCAGGCTCTAGCGATGATGGTTTGCGAATTGCTTCTTCCTCCTCGTCCACGGACTTTTTGCGAACCTTCATCACCGGAGACGGAAGTCTGCGAAGCGGCGGCCTCTGCGTGCGCCGTCCCACACGCCGTTTCACGCTGGTGGGCGTCACAAGCGGTTGCACCACGCGTGCCGACACAACAGCTGGTAGCGCTACGAACATGTTTGAGACGTATGACGTTCCAACTTGGACTGCTGTGGGAAGCGCTGTTCGCCAGCGTCTCAGTGAATGCCGGGCGTTCTGGTTGCCAACGCCCAGCTCAGTTCCAGAGCACGAGTAGCACACTAGTGTACCTCTGTGAACACCTTGAAAAACCACGCAACCCTTTCCTCTGAGAGTCCTGAAAGCTCAAATGTCTCTAGAGCAGCGTACAGCAATGCGCTTTCTAGTACGCCAAACCGACTGACATAAACAAGGATACGCTTGTGCCTGGTGTGTGCGGCGCTGCACGCCCTGGATGCGGACACGCGGACGCCAGCGTTAGCGATCGACAAACGTCGCTGTGATTTTGTTTTTCGATGACGAAACCACGAACATGGACCATAGATCCCAGATTGCCGGATGGATACTGACTTTCGGGAAAGCGTCCATCATGATGCGGCACTCTACCTCCAAGTTCCATTACTGATACTTCCTTTCGGATGCACTGGTCGTTTTTTACGTACTGTCGAGCGTCAAGCGCCGGTGCGTCACGGTGCATGGGCGAGGCAGCGAGTCCGTGTTCGGTGTGAGAGGAATGCTCATCCGGGGTTTCGCGTCATATAGGGTTTTCCTGGGCAAAGTCTAAGACAGCAAGTTTGTAGATACATAAATCGACCGCAGGATATGCGTGCAGGGGGCGTCGTTTTGTACTCGGCTTGTCCAAATGCTCCGCATATTTGCGCTCGTTACCGATCTGCGCAAAGTGCACGCGAACGATCGAGAGCGGCTCCACACAAACTTGTGGATCGACTCGGAGCGACACTTGGCAGAATCTTGTCTCAGTGTTGCCGAAACAGTCATTTGGTGTCGATGTACCCTGGAGCGTGAACATCGCTGGCGAACGAAACGACAAAAGCGCTTCGTAGCGGACCTGCACGGATGGAGTTTCGTTTTGGAAGGATGCGTGCGCAGACGCACGACTCGTTGAAAAGAGCAGCATGATTGTTGCCGGACAGATCGGCTCCGACAGCTGGACTATCACTGAGGCAGAGCCACGGGGAACGTGCCAACACCGACCGCGTGAAAGCGGCGCATGAAGACCCTGCGACTGCAGCATAATGGCTGGCGCAAAAGGCAACGGGCGATGGCAGTTGCGTGCAGCTCGCGATCCGAAAGCAGCCCTCAAGACGCAGCGCACGCGGTTGCTCCAGTAGCTGACAAATGTCCTTGTCCAGGAAGGCTGGGCGCGAATGATTCGTGCTCCAGCCGAGGCGAGCGCGTAATCCGATGCTGCTGTCGACATCCACTGCGAGTCGTGCATGTGCGCACGCTGTCGACGCAGCATGCCTTCGAGGCGCTCAAATCGAGTTTCCAAGTTGCGTACCAGTTGCATAGCGTCCGTGCGAACTGTTGCTAATGACTCGCGAAGCTCCCGTAGCTCTGTCGAGATTGCGGATGCCTGTTGTACATGTACATGTTGGAGATTATCGAGTTCCACAAGCGCGCCTGCCTTGTTCTCACGCAAATATCCAAGCAATGTCTCCACATCCGGCTGTGATTGAGAATCATCCCCGCGCCATGAAGACGAGGACGTATTCTCCATTCGAGTCAGTTGTTCGGAGAGGAGCGCTTCAATCCGATCAATTCGATGGACGAGCTCATTCCAGTGGGAATCAGCGCGAGCAGGAGCGCGATGACGTAGCCACTCGGAATACCAGTGCATTCCAGGCAAAACATGATACGAGGCGATCGAAGCGCTCCACAGAGCTCTCCACGTGGATCTCTGGAACACGGATAAATGCCTAGCCCAGTCGAGTCCAGATCCAAAGTTCGATATCGCGCGTGGCCTCGTAGTTTGTATTGTTTCCCCTTTCATAGACGCTTTTGCATGGTGAGAGAATTGACGCAACCACACAGGCACACTACCTAATCGTGCAATGAGTTGGCCGCTCCGTTGAAAGCCGCTATAAAAGACGCTCACCAATTTTCGCGGCATCAGGTTCCCGGAGAATACTCTTCCCCGATCAGGGATCGAAAGCAATGCGGAGAAGGCTTTTCGATACGCTGGTGCGCCGGGCTTGAGACACCCTGTCAGAACACAGAGCAAACCGATAAGCACGAACATAGCTAGCTTGAAGGAACGACGACGACGACGGGGTCGTGCTGCAAGGCTGGTCGTTTCCCAGCGGCGCCCGCGGCCGCCAGACGCAAGTCGCCCGTGTATGCTTGACCAGCGTTCGTGAATTCGCGACACCGCCCATGCCAGAGAATAACTAACCAGATTCAAACTCCATACGAAGCGCAGTGCATCTGAAATCCGCTGAGAAGGCGCGTCTCGATCAGTGGCCTCGAAATGCACGCGCCTTGGGGTATGATTTGCCGGTAAGCGCGTTGCCCGCCCTGACGGGGTGCCAACAAGTTGGACATTGCCCGTTGTGCAACCATCATCGTCAACTGGAGGTCGACACCTGCGGATCTTCTCACTGTGCCGAGTTGAATAATGATGCGCAAGCTTAGGTTCACTTCTGGGCGCGTCACCGCGCTCTGGGCTCTCCACAGAGAAGGAAAGACGCCGTCGCGTGCGTGGCGTTGCTTTCGGCTCTATAGCGGTTGGCGTATTGTTCCGCATGAAGCAACTCGTTACTATTGTGCAGTGCTGCCCCAAATCTAGCCAACTGGGTCCCGAAGACGCTCTCTTTCTCTCGCGAAAGCGCGTGGAAACTGTTTCGATCCGAGGCCAGGCCCCAACAAGCTGACTTGATGGAAGCTCAGATTTCGCTCCTCCAAACTGCTCTACGCCTCAAAGAGGTCGTGTTCGGTCTATCCACGGCGTGTCGAGACGGGCTGCACGGTCCCTCGGTGAGAGTCGAAACACCAGCGGCTTCGAGGCACTTCGCGTCCCCGCTCAGCGTCGTTCGCACTAGTGAGCGCCACGCACTCGTCGGCTCTGCGCTCACCAAAGGTGCGACGCGCTAGCCCCCCTGAAACACCGGAATACCTGAACCAATACCGTTGCTGAGGACAGCTGTGGATGAAGCGACAAGCCTCGCGCGGCTCTTGGTAAGAAAGTTCTTCGCGTGCAGCGCTGCGCCCGGCGTCCCCGAGCCAGAACGCTACGTGTGATCTTGGCGCCGAATCGCACCGATCGGCACTGGACCTCAGAGCAACTGCCACAGCTGCCTGCTACACGAGTCCTTGACCAGAATCGATGCAGCGTAGGCGATCAGCAGTGTGTGTATTTGATTGTTTGCCTGCTTGCGATATCATTGGGTGGTGGTATGATTCCTGAATAGTACTGACTTCCAGAATCGGTAATCAAGCTAGATGCAGCATAGACGATCAGCAGTAGCTGTATGGTTGCTTGCCGGCTTGCTTGCCTGGGATACCATGGAACGCGGCATACTTCCGGTTCGATCATGAAGAATTGTCCTCGTAAATGTTCAGAGCATGCAATCGTTTCGCGATCACGAATTTTGCTGCGCAAGGGCTTCAGAGGATGTCGGCGTGCTCGCGATATCAGCGCGGTATCGGACGCTCGTGTGGGATGCGAGCTGCTTTGGCGCATCTCTTGGCCAACAATTTCAGATTGGCGCCTCTGACGCAAGCCAGCAGCGCATGGGTAAGTAGAAAAGATGCTTCAGATACGGGGTATTTTCGGACAATGCCAGTGCGACACTTTTCACAGAGGTCTGGTTTGGCGTGCGAATGAAACGAGTTTCGGGTGTTCCGTCATCAAGCAGGCGCCTGCAGACCGCCATTGACACTGTATTCGAGTGCGCGTTTTCAGGTACTGCAAGCCGCACGAATGCTACGTGAGACGCGCCGCTGCGTCGAGCCGCACCGTCTCCCCCGACACAGCGCCCTGAATACAGCGAGTCGTATCGTAGGAAGCGGCGAATAGTTGCAGTGGATGCTACATCGCTTCAGATCAAACGTTCCAGATCATCGAGGCAGCGTGGTGCACAGCTGGATTCCTGTAAACAGGGAAGAAACCTCCACAACGCGTTCGGGTATGGGATGCGCTTCTGGCGTGCGCTATGGACAGTTCAGGCAGGCCATGGAAAAGGGCTTGGCATCACGCGCACCCAGCAGCGTCAATTCACAACGACGCAGTTTGTCACGAGATGGCTGCTATGTTGACACTCGGCGCTGCGACGATATCGCTTCCATTTCATTTGCCATGCGGGGAATCGAGCAATGAGCGTCGCACTTGGCGGCGTGCTTCGCCGTCCGCAACGCGCAGCTACCGCAGCTCGAGCGCCCAAGCGCACCGCAGACCAAAATGGAGCACTGAACTGCTCGATGTGCTTTAGCAGTTCGATTTTTTGGACATTTTTGAGGTGCACAGCCTCGAAGTACAAAATTTCGCACTAGGGGCTTACAGGTTCATACTCCATTCAAGCATTCTCGTGCGTCTTGTCGATGCGGATGCTTCGATACGTTGGCGATGGCATTCGTGATGCCGAGGAAGGCAAGACGATTCGCAAAGCCCTCGAACACGGCATCGTACAATAACTGAGATCGTTATCCAGTTCATGGCTGCAAGCTCGCGCGCTTCCCTTTCGCTACTTGAAGCATGCTCAACTCATGTATTCTTCAAGCGTAAGATCTTCCTGCCTCAAGGCAAATATTTCGTACAACAAAGCTCGTAGCTAGGTTTAAGAGGAAAAATACTCGAGGCTGTCCATTGAAGATTTCTTCACAAGTTCATGCTGAAAGCGCGCTGAGCTTTTTCACTAAATAACGATGATTCCGGTTGAAGAACACATCCTCTTTTCTCTGTGGCCATTGACGAGCATGCATGCAGTATCTGCTTGATTTACCTCATGAGATGCGCCGTCGGAGGCGTGCATCCATTCTGTTTGCGTGGAGAAGGGGTTTTTGGACTCGGACTGGAGTCATTGCAGCGATTGCCCCTGGTGGAGCGTGCTTCACGCCATTGCGCGAAGAAAGTACAGACAGATCGAAGTTTCTCGACTTGAACTCCAGTCTGGGTTTTCCTTCTAGTACTTGTTTCGTCATCAACAACATTGCGCTAAAGAAATTGCTCTATAAAAAATGGAACAGCGCGCGCTTGCGGTGCGGCAGACAAGGCACTCGCCGAGGGCACCGCCCAGAATAAGATCGTCGTCCTAGATGCCACATGCATCGCGGAAACCGAGGAAGCCATCGAGAAGCACCTGCAGTACCCGTCAAGGACCTGTACCCAGCACTGAAGCAAACCTGCACATACGCCCCAGGGCTGCCCTCGGAGCGGATTCCCCCAGCCAGATAGAAGCACCAGACCACAGTCGAGTCGCACCGGTTCCAGGGAGGTACCGAGAGTGTATGCAAAGCAGATGCGCGCCTCAAGCGAACTGTAAGTCACAACCTCCGCTTGTCTATTCATTGTGTCGACAACGGAAGCAATTGGCGAAAGCGCGGATCTAGCACTGCCATCGACCTCTTTCGACTGCCTACAAGTAAAGCTGGAGCGAACGAAGAGACGCATATAATGAAAACCTTATATAAATTGGAAGGAAAAAAGGAAAGCAGTCGGAAAAAGAAACAGCCTGGTGTTGATGACCCTAGGAAGCGGCCTGAACGTTGCTGTTGTTTACGCCCAACTGAGGTACATGGATCCTGCCTCAGTAAACCCGCTAGGTGCGTCGCGCTATCAGGAGCTACGGCGCCGACGCGCGCACAAGTCGTCGTTGCAGCACCGGCATCTGTGCGCACCAGCGCCACTTTTTTTCCTCTCTGCTACTACGACTGCTGTTGCTGTTACTGCGTTTACTGTTGCTGCGCTACCGTTCGATACCAGCGTTCTGATCCGAAGTGCGTACACTTCGGTGTGCGGTTCGTTTCATCGAGCGAGGACTTGCGGCATGCAGACCCACGGTGTGCCATTTGCGCCAGACCCTACGCGTCAGTCTGCGAATCGACTACGGGTACCGACGGTGGCGACGAACCCCGCAGCGCAGGTGCCGCCACCGGCCCCACCGCAGGGCCCGCACCACGACACCACGGTGTACCAGGAAGCACGACCCGCTGGCGACTTGCGCGTGCCGCGGGAAACCTGGAACTTGCAGGCTGGGAGCCTCGAGAACACCTTCAATGCTGGGGGCGCTTGGCAACCTCTGCAAAGCGAGGCAGTTGGTGCCCCCGGCGCGTTCTTCGAGCCGGTGTCATCGGCGGCGGCCCGTGATATTGGCTTCAGTAACGTAAGACTGCGTTCGGATAGCGCTGCTTACCAGCAACACGGGAAGAACATTTACGGACAGCAGTATTGGAACCAAATGTTTGGCAGTGGTCAAGCCCTGACTTCCATGGTGAGTCAGTTTGCTCGCGTGGCATGGTTGAACATGAGCGGCACATCGCCGCAGGCAACCCAGGGAGCCAGCGTGTCTCCGGATGCCGGCATCTGTCCACAGAGTTGGGCGTTTTACGGAATCCCAAAAGTTTATTTTCAGGTCGATGTGGGATACGTCATGCGAAAGCTGTTGATTCTGTTTTTCCCTTTCTACCACCGGTCCTGGTCTCGAAAACGAAAACCGATCGATCCGTTTGTGAACCCGATGGACCCGGATGCAGCTATCCAGCATACGACGCAGCGCTTGCTTCCACCGAGCGAGGACCCGAATGCACCCGATCTATACATTCCAGCGATGTCGTTCGTAACCTATGTGCTGCTTGTCGGCTTGCTGCGTGGAGCGGAGGGCAAGTTTACGCCTCAAGCTATGGGCGAATGGGCATCGATGGGCCTAATTGTCATCGTTTTGGAGGTGTTGCTCATCCGTGTGGCGCTCTTCCTAGCGCAGGGTCCGTCGGTGCCATGGTTCGATCTGATCGCATATTCGGGGTACAAGTTCGCGGGGCTCGCCTTTGCGACCGCGTCTACGCTTTTGGCTTCACGGCTCACGCATGGTCGAACTTATGTGTCATTAGCAGTGTTGCTCTATGTCTCCCTGATGATGGGTCTATTCTTACTTCGCTCATTCAGAAGACTGCTCCGTTCGGAGAATCCAAGCGGGGATATGTCAACGATGGCGGCATACGATCCGACATCATGGGACACTCAGCAAGCTCGACGCAACTATGTGCTGCTCTTCATCGCGCTGTTGCAAATCCCCATCTATTTGCTTCTTGGCGTGCAAACCTGGCGTCATTTATAGTTGGGGCGTTCGCGCGACAGAGCGCGCAGGCCTCGTTGACGCAAGTGCACATTCGCGGTGGCGGCATCCATGAAGGCCGCCAGCGCGGCCTACGAACTCCATGTGCTCTGCTCCAACAAGCGGTACACGTGCACCCGTCACACTGGAAATTCCGAGTCGTTACGCTCAAGAATTTCGACTTTTTGGAGCACCATACTCGTTCATCCACTGCCACGGAACCGGTCCCAGGTGTGTAGGTGCGGCGCCCCGGCCTTGCTGACTCGCTGAACCGTCCCATACCAGTGGCGTACCCCACGCGAGAATCTAAGCCTATCTCTCATGGCCACTGATATGTTTTCATCGAAAATCATCAGCGTTTCACGACGATGCCGCCGCTGAGTCCTAAAAGACTCGATCGACACTTCGCTTGACACAAAGCCGCTCACCGCTCCAAAAGCACCAACCGTTCCCAAATGTTGATCGCGTCATTCAGGGGTCGGAGCAGATGGTGCTGGCGCGCACGGTCGCTGGTGGAATCAAACTATGGCAAGTCGCTCGCCTTCGACTACCCAAGAATCTGTCCTTCGGTAACCCGTGCGGCACATAAAATCGTGCATCCATCTGTGTTTCATCCTCATCTTTTCTACATGTTTCAGCGTGAACCGGTGCTCATGGTGCGTGCGTGTTGTCCTCGACTCATCGTTGTGTATCCACTGAATCGATTCCTGCAGTCACTCGATGCCAACGTCGAAGGATCAGTAGTACAGCGCGCCCGGCGCCATGGGCTATCACCAAAGGAAGCGACATTTCTGTGATTTGTCTGTCTACAATGATTGAATTGATTGCCAAGTGCACGCATCGCGCCTCTATAGAGCCGAAACTGTTGGCGACCACAGCTGATGTCTTTCGCTCCTTCCAAAAATCGTCCGAATGAGCCGTTTGGGGCACTGGTGTACTCGTCGAACGAAGCGTTCACAGCATCCCGATCAGTTCAATACAATGCTCAGCATGTCGAAGCGGACAAAGAAGCAGTCACTCTTCTTCTTGGTATACCTCCGGGTGTCCATCAAGACTGACGTCCGGTGATGACCAACCCTGCAACGTTGAGCCGCTTCACCTGCTTTTCGTTCAGGCTTTTCGCTCCGTCCGCTGGATAGAGTCGTATGGTGACGTCCATGGCGCCTTTCAACCCGGGATCCGCGCCAGCCCCGAAGTGTTTCTCTGCATCTACTCTGAACGGCTGGAATCGAGTGTCGTCGCTCGACTGAGGCCTAGATCTCACGAAGCGCATGCCAACTGATATACTCTCTGCCTCTACCGCCACTGTGAACATCTCTCCATTTCCATGCTGCAAACGAGAAACCCTCGAGCGAGCCTCGTTAGTGCTCTTCGCGAAGCGGTTCGAATGCAGGATGCGTAGTCGCAGAGACGAGCCGCAGCACATTGATAACGCCCTCAGTACACTATACGAGTGTCTGCCATGAAAGAATGGGTCATGGTCCGACATATACGAGCCGCGTCCTATCGAGGCTTGCGAATTCGTGAGCACAAAAATGCCCGTAAGGCACGTGCATTGCTCTGAAGGGCTCTGCTTATGAAAATCTAGCTACACGAGATTCAAGAAAGCCGGGAATCACACTCAAAGAATTCTTTGGATACGACTTGGGTGGTCGTGGCGCTCTAAGCAACACGATGAGGCTGGGCGGTCTGCAGCGACTCCTGACCTCGCAGCAGCATCTCCTCCGAACTCGAACCAGATTCGATCGCTTCCGTCACCAGCTCGTCATTTGCCTCTATCGACACCGCAGGAAATCCTTCCACCAGTCACCGTCTCTCGGGTCCAGTGTTTTGAGGGTATAACGCTCTTGGCGTGCGCCTCATAAAACGCTCCACAAGGACAGACACATGCGTTTGGTCATTGAGACTGGTTTCATTCTTAATTGCATATGGACCGCAGATTTCCTTCGATCCCGGATGGAGTGCGGCGATGCGTCAAGGTATTCGAGGAGGCGAATGTTGAAACCTCGTTTCCGATGATCAGGCTTTAGTGCTTCCTTTGCTCTCGCGTTAGGTGTCACGCGACGGTATGATCGAGGAATACGGAAGGAACATGGACAGCGGGCAGCCTTGCGTACATAGCTCGTACAAAGCGTTGGTTGACGAAGTGCGTCAACACAATCGAAGCTTAGCGAGCCTTCCTCGAGTAACAAGCGACGCGATCCCCAATGGCGACCTGCGTCTCACGTTTTGGAAGATTCCCCCAGTTGATGTATACTGGCAGGGACAGCCCGGTGACGGATTCAGAAGGATTTCTCAGCCTCGGCAGTGCTTTCATCCTACAGGACCTGGTCCACCTGCCGGGAGGATCCTTTACTGATTCATCAGGTGGTTGCCTCTCCTCTTCGTTTACTTGCCTGGGCAGCATTCAAATGTTCGCGGCACTCTATATCAGGTTTTGCTGTGGATGCAGACACACTCCATGGAAGGTGAGGCTGAAACGCGCTTACTGTCTGTACGGATCCCCGATTCCTATAACGCAGCTGTTCGTCACTTCAAAGTCGCGTGCGTGCCGACGGACCAAAGCGCATTTCTCAGCGCTCTCGACCCGAGACGCAGTAGTGCGGTGCAGATCTGATGAAAGTAGAGAACGACTCGACGAGCAACTGTTTCATGGATGCGAGCGACTCGCCTAGAAATCTGTGAGCGTGAAAATGGCGTTTGCCAATACAAAAGACGCCTTGGAATGGATGGAACTGTGGCGGATAGGCTCGAACGAAGAGCAGCTCAACGTCGCTGGAAGCCGTTTACATTTTCGCGGCTTTTGAGTGAATTTATAATAAACCAGGACAGGAGAATGCGTCAACGATCGATGAGCTGTTGAAAGACGCCGTCCGCTTGGCGAGTTGTTGGCGACAACGTGACAGCATCGCTGCTAGAGCCATCGCTGCTAGAGCTGACGTTCACAGCATGCTCGCGTATCGCGTTTTACGATCAGTGTTTTGTCCCTCTTTGAATGCCCATAGGCAGGCCTGTCACTTCCCCTGAATCATGGTTCGTCGAATGTGACAAACCCGTGTTCATCGTGTAATTAGCGTTCAGATAAAAGCACGAAACCCGTTTGGAGAGGTTCAGCGAGCGTCCGTCAACCATTGATGCCGGTGTTTTTCTTCATCCATCCAATGCCCTTCATCACCGTTCGTATCAACAGTATGGAAAATAAAACTTTTGTGGCTTTTTTCATTCCATTTCGTAGAGAACGTCTAGAATGGGAATGGAATGCCGAAGAAACATTTGTCCAGCTAAACTTGGCGAGGTTCTCTTTTGTTGCATGACGTTCACCATAAAATCTCCGAGGAGGGTGCTCCATCCACCTGCTGACCGCAGAATGACTGACTTGGATTATGAAGCTAGTTGTTTCATCAGGTACTGGAGGTGTTTTTACGTCTTTTCGCGAAGTTTCTTCAATCTCCCGGACACAATCCTTCAATGGAGTACTGGTGATGAAAACGTTCGCGCCGGAAAAAGTATTCCAGAATTCACTGTTATGAGTCTAGAGCCCCGGGCCTGCTATGTTGCATACGGCAAACGCTGTATCTTACGGGCGCTCGTAGTCGAGAGAACGTTCTTTGCGCTGTGGCAAACCATCGTATACGGCATCTTGTCTATGCAGTCTCTGTGGGTATATGTTCCAGACTCGAAAAGACGTGCCCGCATAGCTTTTGCATCTATTGCTCCTTAATTCGTAGGGGGACACTCCGACGCTGTATCCAATGCAGGTTCATTCTAGGCGTTTTATCGTGTCACGAGTCGGGGTACCAATGCAACTCCAGAGTCACGGTGTCGCGTTACACCCGGGTCATTCTTAAATCCAACAGGTCCTCTAATGATGGCGTATGCAGCTCGTTTCTCGGCCTCGCCGCATTGCCATCAACACCAGCTCCTTAGAGCTTTCCCGTAACTGCTCCCATTTTCTCTCTGTTAACTCCGGTTTTCCATCCGCCAGTCCGTCCGCCCTCTTCAGTTCCGTTACCAACAGCCGAAGAATGTTGATGGCAGCACTCAAGTCCGGATTTCGCTGATTCCGGCTAGAGTCGATTCAGTGGATGCACACCGTTGCGATCTACGCTTCGCTTGCATGTTCATCTGGTTTGTACGCAGCGTCGATGAACGGCCTTCGCAGCAGCGACACTCGATTGCGGTCAGGTGTCCCCATGAGTCCATTATATATCCTTTTCCCATGGCTGCACTGCAACGCATGAGCGCATGCTTCATAGATCGATGCATGTCCTTGACGGCTACAGAGCGCTGGTCTTGATGCGCTCCTCCGTTTCCGCGCCCTGTGCCGTACCCTACGATCACGAGCTTGCAGCGGGCAAGGCCCTCGTCGAATACTCTGTCCGCTGCAAGTGCAAGCACAATCTTCTCGATTTCGATTGAGGATTTCCGCGACGCAATCTTGCTCGTGATGAACTGAGTAGCGGAAGGAAAATCCGGGCTGAAGAACAAGTCCAGCCAATGTCGAAACGTCTGCATTCCCTTCGTCAGAGGCATTGACAAAGTCTCCAGTTCAAGCGACTGCTCCGATGAATACAGACTGGGTCCAAGACCCTTTTGCGTGAAACAGGAGTGACGGGAACCTATGGGAGCATTCCCGAAAACAGTAACATGCTGCTGATGTCGAATGCCTTGTCATCAAAGGCCACCAGGAGAGGCGGATTTTTCTTCCGCACAGAGTCGATTACTTGAAGTTACAAAGTCAGTGAACTTTCCGCTTGGGCTTGCGAACAAGTCATCACAAGCCGACGTCAAGAAATGTGACTCGTCTATCTAGCGGCACGAAATGCTCCATTCACGAGTTGCGTTGAAACGGAAAGATGCAGAAAGGTAAGAACGCGCGATCTGAACACACTTCAAATAAGCAAAGAAGAAGCTTGCGAGCACTTCAGTGTTCCATTTTAAGCTGACAATACATCTAGCACCCAGAACGTCACTGAGTCCGATCTCCAACCATAAGTCGCGGTCCGAAAAGCGATGCTGAACGAGGAGCTTGTACGCTGTACGGGGATTCACGCAGCGCGAATGCTTCACGCTCGGGGTTCGGTCCCCGATCCAGTTGGTTTCAAGGCTCCATCAGCATCCCGTTTCATTCACCGTTCATCATCTAGTGTATGGACGGGCACCCGCATTGCGTCAGCTGCTCACGAGACACCAGCAACTTCACCATCGCTATCGATAGGCGCAGCGCCCCCGGTGCTGCCTCATGCATCTGAGCGCTGATCCCATCGAGCGTACGGATCCAAAGCTCATGGAACGTCGTCACATTCGGAAAAGTGCCACGACCTCCTTCCCTGATGCCGATACCCATTGCGAACCCGACAGGCCCCATTCCATGCATCAATAGAGAAAAACGTTCTTCGATCAACGAAACATCAACAGTTTACCGTGATCCCGGATTCGAGGCACCAGCGTTGACGCGCTGGCGGGCGCAACGTCGATGCAGTCGCCGTCGCAGGTGTGCATCGTTACGAAGCGCCTCCTACGGCGACGTCCTGACTGACCCTGCGACCTCATATGATGCGTCACGTGCCGTGCTTCTTGTATTCCTTTCTAGGTAACAGCTCCACCGCGCGTCGGACTGATGTACAGCGTGCTCGGCACTTGCAGGCACAGCTGAGCACTGCTTGCTGGCGACGGGCACAGCGAACGCGCACAGCACAAGGCCTCGGTGACGGCTGCAGGGTGGCGTTCTGGCGAGGCGTCCCCAGGAGGCCAGTCGCAGAGCGATGGTGGAGTCCTCGAATGGACGTCAACTCGAATGACTTTCGCGTAGGCTTGACGATAGAAGTGGATGGTTCACCGTTTAAAGTGATCGAGCACTTGCACGTCAAGCCGGGCAAAGGGGCTGCTTTTGTGCGCACCAAACTGAAGAATCTGCTCACCGGAAATACGATGGAACGAACGTTTCGAGCTGGTGAAACAGTTCCAGAAGCACAAGTAGAAAAGTTTGAGGCCCAGTATACGTATTCAGCGGAAAATGAATACGTGTTCATGAACATGGCGACTTTCGAGGAGGAGCACGTGCCCAACGAAGTGGTCGGTGATACGGCCAAGTATCTGCGCGTGGGGCAAGACGTCTCAGTCACGAAATGGAACGGGAAGCCCATTGAAGTCGAGGTTCCAGCGACGCTGACCTTGGAAGTTGTTGAGACGGATCCAGGCGTGCGCGGAAATACGGCTCAAGGCGGATCCAAGCCAGCGAAACTGGAGACCGGCGTCGTCGTCCAGGTGCCGTTGTTTATCGAGGTTGGCGAGAAAATCAAAGTGGACACGAGAACTGGCTCCTATCTATCGCGGGGATAGCACACGATGCCCTGCAGCAGCAGCAGCAGCAGCAGCAGCAGCAGCAGCAGCAGCAGCCGTCACAGAATGACGCGTTGACGCCGGCTGCCTCGCCAGCGACAAGTGCCCGGCTGCAGATATCGGCATCGAATCGAAAGGAACTGTAGGGTTACGATTCCTCAGTGAGGCATGCTTGGGCACGGAGCTGCATCGTTGAGGCGCGCTCAACGGTATGCACTGGCAGCAGCAGCAGCAGCACGCGGAAAGGTCGTGGAACGGCGCCTCTTGGACTACATGTCGCATGCACGAGGCGGGTGCTCGGCCTACTCATGACTGGCGAGAGCGTTTGCATATAGCCGTGCGGAACGCGCATCCAAAGGCCCGCGCTTGTTTCCTTTCTGACCAGGTGGCATCGGTGATGTGCACGAGTCGTTGCCCTGCTATGTGGTCAATGTTCATGCACGGCGATGCGCTCCTCACGCGCTTCATTTGCCGAACAGATGCGTATTCTCCACTTTGCTGGGTACTTTGCCTCAGGAGGGACGCATGGGGAAAGCAAGTGATCGGTGCAGGCTGGTAGGTACCTCTTGCAGTGTGTGAATCTCCAAAAGCGATTTGTGGGGCAATGCACAGGCGGTATCGTCCACGCACACCGTATTTCGAACACATGCGGACTGGAGTTCGTCTGCGCCCCGAATGGAACTGCTGCACCACGGAACGAGGCATGGAAAGGGCGTTGGTGCCGGCGAGCAGGGTCTCAAACAAACGAGTTTGCTCCGGTTACAACCTGTTATGGGGATGTGCGTCCTGCCGTCTCTGCAAGACGATTCGACACAAGCCATCCCATCGCTGCGCAAATACGGCTTGATGCAGTAGGGAATCATCGGCAATGTTGCGCAGCGCGCGCTCTAGGAACGTCGTTTAAACTGCTCCTGAGGGACTTGTTTCGTTTTACACACTACATGCGAGGTACGGCGCCTGGAAGGCAGCCATACCGCTGCTGTGCCTGCCGCAACGGCACGGGACGCAGGTGCTGCAGAGCCAGCAACTACATTGCCCTGCGGATTCCCGTCGACGGGTCGTGCAGCGGCGCCTGTCCCTGTCAGCAACGGCGTGCATGCTCGCGGAGCGGCTGCTCAATGCACCAGGCAAACGAAGAACAAACGGCATGCATCCGGGTAACACCAGTTCTCGTGCATTTTGCTGCTGCTCAGAGAACGCGCCCTTTCATCTCCTTGGGAATCGGGAGCCCCATGACTGAGAGGATCGTCGGTGCCACGTCGGCAAGGGTACCTTTCGAGCTCTCTTCTTTGAAATGCAGCTTGCCATCTGGATCCGCGAGGATGAACGGAACAAAATTCGTCGTATGCGAGGTAATAGGCCGACCGTCCTCGGTGAGCATGCATTCCGCGTTACCGTGGTCCGCTGTCACGCAGAGTACGTAGCCGAGCTCTTGACAGCATTTCCATATCTGACCAATAACCTTGTCACAATGGGTACATGCTTCAACAGTGGCCTCGTAGACACCGGTATGACCGACCATGTCAGGCGCAGCGAGATTGCACATGATGAAAGCATACTTGCCAGACTTCATTGCCTCTATCAGCGCCTCACCGACTTGGTACATTGACATTTTCGGTTCCAGATCGTAGGTCGGTACCTTTGGAGAGGGAATCAGCTTCCGGTCCTCGCCTTTGTATGCTTTCTCGACGCCTCCGTTGAAAAAGAATGTCACGTGGGCGTATTTTTCGGTTTCCGCCGTATGAAACTGAAAAAGATCATGATTTCCAATCCACTCGGCCAGAACATTCTTCATCTCAACTGGCGGAAACAGCACTGGAAACGGAAACCGAATATCGTACTGAGACATGCAGTAGATGCCCAGGTCTTTGGGGACCTGAACCTTGGTTTCGTAGGGCGCAGGCTGTCCCAGGGTCTGAACGATCTCGCGCATACGATCCGACCGAAAGTCGAAGAAAAGAAGCGTATCCTTGGATGTAATACACCCTTTTTTGCATACAATGATGGGTTTCAGGAATTCATCGGTCTCGCCACCGTCGTAGCGTTTCTGGATCGTGTCCAAGACGTCAGCGGTTTCCTCGCCATCGCCATTCACGAGCCCGCGCAAGGCCAGGTCGATCCGGTCCCAGCGCTTATCACGATCCATGGCATAGTACCGACCAGTACAGGTAGCGAGTTGCATATGTTCTCCGAGTTGCCGCATATGCTTCAGAAGCTTCTCGATAAAGCCCTTGCCGCTATGCGGATCCGTATCGCGCCCGTCCGTAAACGCGTGAACGTAGACTTCCGGCACATTTGCATCCTTGAGAATCTCAAGCAGCTTGTGCAAATGTCGTTCATGCGAGTGCACGCCGCCATCCGATACGAGTCCCAGGAGATGCATCCGCCCATTCGACACTGTTTTCGCTCGGTCGATCGCCTCGAGCAGGGTCTCGTTTTTCGCCAGACTCCCTTCTTTCACAGCCAAATCGATGCGAACCAGATCCTGTTACTGGGGACGACCTGAGCCGATCGTGAGGTGGCCCACTTCACTGTTCCCCATGACGCCCTCGGGGAGGCCCACCGCCAGTCCAGACGCATCCAACTCGGCAAAGTTCCGTCGTTTGCTGTAGAACTCGTCCATGACTGGCGTATCAGCAGCGAGGATCGCGTTTCCATAATCACTCTGGTTGATTCCCCAACCATCAATACAAATCAAAACCACAGGGCGCTTCACTTTCTGATTCATGGCTATCGCGCAACGTCTTTTGCAGCAAGTACGCCAAAACGTTGAACTAGAGTCGTTCCAGCAGTGATGGCGTGTGCTACTGGGTACCGCCACCGCCGCTGCCGCTGCCGCCTCACACCGATCGACGGCGTGCGTTGCACCGGAGGATCAGCGGCACGCGGTGCGGCGAGAGGTCGCCTGGTGGGGATGCGGCGAGCCTCGACGACTGCCTTCGAGACGCATCGCCTGCTGAGCGGCAGCCGCGCTGGCGCCGCAGTGCGGGATAACCCACGCATAGGTATAAAAAGAACATTTATGTATTTTTTGGGTCGAAAGGATACAGCCACTGCGGAGCCCTGATGCGCCACCTGCACGGAGGCGCCGTGTGCGTGCGATGCACACGTCACCGTGCCAGCGTCGAAGCGAGGTCGCCCTACGAGGCGGACCTGCTACACGGCCGTGCTCGTGCAAGCTGAAGCGATCGACGATCTGTCTTGCTCACTGATTGGTGGAAAGGCATTGAACACCGCAGGACGCTGCTTTGTAGACCTCGGAGGAACAGGAGAACGGCGCGTTTTGCTGGATGACTCGGGAACGCGTCGCGCACGCATCACGAAAAGTGGTGCTGGTACGCTGACAGGCACGAAACACACACGCTCAGTTCCCCAGTTTGCGTACTGCATGAGCTATTCGCAAGCGGGGTGGTGGGATTTAGCGCTTTTACTGGATGGAATAAACAGCTGTTCGAATACGCATGCCTGCCTATTCACATGGTCCGGTTCGGGGCTGCCTGTATCAAAGGTACCCAGGCGCCTGTACACATGCTTCCTGCAAGCAATTACCGTACAGGATCCGGCGTCAGCGGCACAGCAATGCATGTAAAGGGTGTTTGGTTGCCTCGGTGCCGAGACCAACCCCTGGTCATGGCTACGGTGTTGCCTGGCGTCGGTCTCGCCCCGAGAGCCGTGGCACTCTAGCAGCGGCTGCGGTATGCCACGGACAACACACCTGCGTAACAGAATCAGAGCGCTAACTCTTCACAGATTCGCATCTGTAACGCGGATACCGATCACAATCCGACACAACTGTATAAAGGAATGCGTTGCGTCGGGCTTCTCGCACGGCAGGTTTGCGCCGGTGCATAGCGTGCACCGGGCATCGACACCGGACCCACAGCGCCTCGGCACGCCACTGCACTTGCCACGAGCACTCGCGATGCTGGCACAGCGCTCGTGCGGGCAATCTCACATGAACTGCACGGGGTTGGCGACTCGCCTGGCAGCGCGTCTTTCCTTGAACCGCCAGTTCGTCAACAACAATCCCAGACAAGACACGGTCAGCGTGTCCAGTACTGGGGACCGTAAATCGCGAGCCCCAGCGTCAGACAGATCGTCACACTGATACCTGCGTACGCGTAAGCGTACTCAATGTTTCGCTCGCGGTAGAGCTCGCCTACAAAAGTCGATACTGTACTCAGGCAGCCATTGAACCCGAGGACGAACGCTTTCATCATGACGACGACCCAAAAAGAGCTCACCCGCAAGAGTACACCATCTGCAACCGCATCAAAGCAACAAGCCAGCACATTTGCGGCAAGCGTCCCGAGCGGGAGCCACGGATGTCGCCCATTGAGATGCACCGAGAGTTGCCATCGTAGGATCACGCCGAACGGTGCAAAAATGCACGCCATCCAGTAAGATTTGCGGGTCTGGTCGGGATCCAAGCCAACACCGACAGCTGCCAAGGTCAGCAGGATTGCACTCAGGACACCGCATATCACAAAAGCATAGAAACGTCGGCGGTGGTATGCAATATCCTCATGGGATCCGATGGGGATCTTGGGGCGACGACGGCCCCAACGATCGTGGCCACCGGTGAGCGCCGCTGCTGCGCGAGCGACCTCATCCACAGCCGACAGCGAGCGTCGCGGTTGCCTTGCCCGCGAGCGCAGCTCCCGATATCGGAGGTAGAGTTGGGCAAGCTCCTCGTCTCGACGGGCGTAGACATGCGATATGAGGAAAAATCGAATGGATCGTTCAGTGTGCAAACCGAGCGTGAACGAGAAGATCGGGATCTCCAGCCCAATGACCAGAGCGAATAGCGCGCGGAGCCACTGATTCGATGGGCTCTTGCCGCGTGCAAACATCGCAACTAGCTGCTGATTCCAGCTCGAAAACGTTGTTAGGGAACCGCAGAGACCTGTCGCCAGTCCAGTATGTATGTACGGCATGTGCGGTTGGAAAGCATCATCGCTACCAATCAAAAAGCCTATGAGAAACGAGCCCAGCGCATTCGGTGGTAGCACTTTGAAAACCGCGCTGTATTCAGAGGTCACTGCCCCGACCGAGGGCCCGAACACGAGGTCGAGTCCGGTGCGGGCGAGCGTTCCTCCGATGCCGAAGAGAGCCATATGAAAAACGTCGTTCAGGAGGAACGCGAACTTGCTTCCCAGGAAACCGGTGTTATACGGGTTGTGCACCTCTGCGCGGGAGGCAACGTTCTGCTGGGTGCTCACGCGTTTCGCCAACGAAACCCGCGGCGAAGGTGCACCGCCTTCGTCTCCCTCGGGCCCTACGAGACCATTCTCCAAGTTTGATAAGCCATTGGAATCAACCGCGCCCAATTCATCTGGCGCCACTGGAAAAGCTCTCAAGAAGCTCTTTTCTGCGAACACTCGTTCGAGCGAAGCCGGGCCCGACTCGTCCGGGGTCATGGAAACACCACAGCCACGAGGGCGCTTCACTTATCCGTTCGTTCCCGAGGACGAGTCAGACTAGAATAAACCACCAACACCTGGTGTCGCGGAAACGGTGGTCAAATGAATGGAACGTCGTCGCACTCGTTTCTGTCGCTTCCGCGAGAATGCAACCGAGTATCCGGTTTGTGGAGTACTGGCTTCGTGTACCTGCGGCCGGGACGTCGTGGCACGCGACTGCTCTGGATGCCTATCCATCCGCTGAAGAATATGGTTTCCAGTATGTGTGCTTGTTAGTAGGAGGAGGATGCGTACCTAAAATGGCGAGTGCAGGCGATTCGCATCGAAAAAGGGACCAGACTCCTAGAATGTGTTTGTCTTTGGGAGTTTGCGTGCGTCCGAAGGGATACCTCTCCGGGTGACGCTATCACAAGGACAAGTGCTGGAGCGGTTGCTTGCCCCCGGGTGGTCGTTACCTGCGTTTGGTTGTGCGTGCTCGTGATCAACGTGCCTGGGGATAAACGTCAGCGGGGTATGTGCAAGCAGCTGACGCAGGACCTGCAATGGTATACCTGCAGGATACCTTGCGGGTGCGTGAGCTGTCTGCGTGCCTGCCCCGGGCAAACCAGCTAATGGACGCGTCGTCTTGGGCACTAGTGCGTGCCGCACTGCGGAACTGGCTGAGCTCTGAACGCACTTGAGCTTACGTCACGTATTGATTTTAGGAAATGTTTTCGCAAAAGCGCCTTGCACTCCGCACACCCGCAAAACGATCACCGGCATGCGTGATGCGCGTTCGGCAAGCGGGTTCACTTTAGCAGCTCGCGTTCGCCGAGGTACCTGTTTGGCTGGGAAACGCATACTCGACGGATTCTTCCCAGACAGGTTCGCAGCTCGGCAAGATTAACGGACATCTTTTAAGCGCTGAACTGTGCGGATACGAGCGCAGCATTGCACGACGCTCGTTCCGGTACTTGCCAGTTCAGCGTTTCGCTTGGTGTCGACAGGCTTCCGAACGCACCACAAGCCTCGTTTCCAAGACGGAGGCTTGTGGAGGCAATGAATTCGCTGTGCGAACGTCTTGCTGCAAACCGACTGTCCAGACATGATCCATGTAGTGAGGATGCGTTCAAGGAGCAGGCCGTATGCGCCCGAGCATGCCGTCGCGTGCACCGACGAGCGCGTTCATCAAAGCCTCGCGTCCACGGAGGAAGACCATCGCTCGTATTTACTGACGGACTGTGTATTGGCATCTCGAGTAGTTTTGCCGTTCACGGCCATTGAATGTTCACCATGACATCTCCGTCAGTCGACATTCGATGCTCGACGGAGGCGATTGCCGGGACGGGTTCACTCGGGATGCGAGTGGCGGCGCGTTCGTCTTGGCAAGAACGATACCTTGAGGCAGGAAATATGAACTTACCCAACGCTTTACCTAAAATTCGTCCCAGAATGTCATGAGCGCCTCGGCCAACCGGTAGTACGTCTCGCGAAGATGCCGGAGTTGGCGGCCGACATGCCGTGCTCCGCGCACGTGCTCGTCGTACACCCGGGGATCAATGCCGGACTTGTTCGTGGCCCGCAAAACTGCGTTATGCTCCGCCAAGCGTGTGTGTCGCACTTGGATCTGCTGAAACACATTCTGCATGGCGAGCAGACACACACGAACGACGTTGCGCTGGATCGCATCAAGGTCGACGTGCCAGCCGCCTTCGAGATCCAGCCAAGATGCACCGGTTGGCGTGTCGCTCTGTGTCATGGAGTTTCGGTAGCTGTCCTCGAGGTCAGGTGCGTATGCACCATCTGGAGACAAACACAGTGTCGACGTTGGGTCTGGGGATCCAGAATCTAACGCGCTCGGCGTCACGTCGATACCTGAACGTGAAGAAGCGAATCCAGGTCCGATCGCACGCTCCGTTTTCTGCCTGAGCTCCAAGTCCGGCTCATGATCTGCAGCAGACGACTGAGCTCCGTTACGCCAAGAACCGGGAAACGGTTCTCGTGGCAGAGAGATTGGTACCGCGGTTACAGCACTGGTTAGGTGGTCTCCGAGGGAAATCCAGCCGTCCTGAAAAAGATAAAAAAGATAAGCTCGAACTGCGCGTGCCGGTAGAAGCGCGTGCTCCTCGCATGACCTGGTGGATAGAGGCCCGTACTCCAAGACCATCCGCCATACGCGATGCAAGTACAGATCGCCCATGGCCAAGAGCATGCCTTCCAGCACGTGTGTGCGATACTGGTCGAGGATGTATGCGTACGCAGGTGCGTACAGCTTTGTACCGTGCCGTTCGTGAATCGTCAGAAAGCCGACGCGATCGTCGGCGAGCTCTTCCAGTATGCGTTCAGCATCGAGCGCGCTCACTGTTTCCATGCATTGATCACTGGGAAAACGATAGCGATATCGGATCACATAGAGGATCTGATCGAGAGAGAAGCCCTTCTGCGCACCAGCCAGACTTGTCAGCGACGGATCCGAGCATCGGGCTGGCAATACGTGCACAAGTGAACCATGCTGTACAACTCGCCGCAGATAAAGCATTGCATTCAACAGCACTGCTGTACGCTGTACCATGAGCCGAAGCGGCATCGACGTTGCCGCGTCACCAGCATGACTGTCGTCGCAGCTGTGAAGCTGCTCTGCGGCCCAGGCCGCCATATGGATATCGCGGATCGCGTCCCGTATGAAACGTTCATTCACGCGCAGGTACGTCCCCAGGGCAAGCATCGTGCTTTCGCCCTTCTGACTGGAGTCCGCTGTCTCTGGAGCGGGTGCTGGTGCGGCTTGCATCTCCCTATTGCTCACCGATGGCTGTGGCGTTGCGGCGTATGGCTGATCCACCGCTTCGTCATCAGCACCTGTATCCAGTTTCCGTAATCGTAAGCGCCGTCGTGCTCGCAACCTCCTTTGGGGCTCATGATCGGCGCTTTGCGGTGATGGCTTTTCATCGTTTGCAGCAGAGCGATTCGCCAACAACGCAGGTGCAGGTACCTGTCTTGTCGAGTCTATTTCGCTCAGCGTGCACGCTTCCTGATCCATCGTGTCTCCCGGTTTGGAGTGCTCGCGAGCTTCGGGATGCTCATCATCGAGCTCTAGACTGAGAAGCTCGGCGAGCACGCGTCTGGCTGTGCACTGCTCCAGGAGACCGATTCCGACCAGCCGCTGAAGCGTGCTCCTGATAAGCTTCGATTGGTTGTCGCTATCTGGCGTAGCGGTGAGCAGCCAGTCCATGGGTACTTTTCTAAACGGCGTCAGATAGTTGCACAAGTTCACTATCGTGCTGGTTTCTAGTTGCGTTTCATGATGATCAGCGCGTGGACTCGGGAGGATCGTCTCTCCTGCGTCATTTGAATGCAGCACCAAGTCCTGGTCCTTCCGCCAGTGCATACAATGAAGCTCGGTGATGTAGCGCTGGAGAAACGGAAAGCCGTAGAGCCATAGCGCTCCACGCCTCGAAAGCGTGTACTGGCACGAGGCGGGTGCCTGATCCAGTCGGCTGTATGAGTACTGCACAACGCCGCGCTCGAGGAGCTTCACCAAAGCCACACGCAAAGATGTTCGAAGCTTTGAGTGACTAAGTAAGTGTGCGTTTGAGCAACGTGCACTCGTACGTAGCTGCTTTCGGAGAGAGCGCTCGAGCTCTCGCAAGCTCGCCGACGAGCGACAACTCAGACATCGAACGACCGCTGCAGCGACAGGTCCAAGTAGGTGCTCCACTACCAGCACGTTCAGCGCATCTAGTTCACGCCACATTCGCACCGAGCCTGCTTCGCAGGACGAGCACAGCGCGAATTGTAGGAAGCAGCCACTTGTCCGGAGGAACCATACGGGGAGACCTCGAAAGCTCGGCGTTCCGCGGCCGACGGCCACCGGAGTCGGCGAGGCCGGATGCCCGTCGTCACGACGTTATGTTCGTTTCGTAAGAAACACCACGCACCGACGCGCTAGTGACTTTCAGTACCTCGACTTGGAATGGTATCCGATCGTCTGATCCTTTCTACAGCAACGAAGCAGTCAAGCTGAAAGTCCGAGTTGCGAGCTTGCGGAACGGCTGGCGTTCGCGTGAGAAACGCCCATCACTCGCTGCGTGTAGACGGTGAAGCAACGAACGCCAGCGCTGCCTCGCTACGGCTCATTCGGGCTACCTCGCAAGGCAAAGCTTACATGTGCGCGCAAAGGCGCTTTTGGTGCTCGTATTTATTCGAAAAATGCTAGCGGACTGGAGCCGTTCTGGGTCTCCTTAGCCAAAGCAGCCGAGTACTCGTAGATAATAGTGACGGCCAAAAGGATACCGGTACCGCTGCCGATGGCACCGGTTAGGTCCGCCACCACTGTGAGTAAGCCAACTAGAACACCGCCAAACGCAGCCGCAACTGGAATATAGCGGTTCAGTTCCTTCACGAGCGAGGTGTCACGGTGCCCTTTGATGGTCAACTCTTGATCGCGCAGCTGCTTTGCAACGTCGCGAGCGCTCTTGCCCGATACCTCGATATAGAGATACGACATGATCGCACACGAGACCAGCATGAAAACAACGTAGCATAGCGCACGAACCGGATCCACCAGCATATCTCCCAGGTTGCGCGGCTTGCTGATGTAGTACGCGAGGCCACCAATTGGCACAAACTGGCCGGTATCGCGATACTGTGCCCATTTCCCAAATACCTGCACAATGAACATGTTAGGGTATCGCTTCCAAAGAATTTGCGAGAAGAAGTACAGGTTCGTTACCAGCGTCGACTGCAAAATGATTGGCGTATTGCTTGTGTAGAAAAGCTGGATGGGGTACGACGAGACGTGTCCGCGAACTTTCACCGACTTGATAGGTAAATCGATCCGCAGTCCCTGCAGGTAGATAACAACCATGAATACCACCACCGTCGCCAGTAGGTTGCTGAGGTTCGGTAGCTCCTGGCGATAGAACGCCTCGTAGAGTGCGCGGGTCTTGTCCGTGCGCGTCAGCAGCAAATGAAAGAGGGCGATGATAGCGCCCTCGAACTCCAAACCACGACCGATGTTGATCGTCATCGGCGAGAACGCAGACCACACAATCGTCTCCGCTATATTCGTTGCGATGAAGAGACTAATTCCCGAGCCCAGCCCATACCCTTTCTGCAAGAGTTCGTCCAAAAGCATCACGACAACGCTAGCGCAGAAGAGCTGCCCAATGAGAAGCGCTGCCCGCACGTGGCCCAGCGAAGATACCGGACCATACATTCCCGAGTATACATAGACGATCGCTTCAAAGAGTGCGAAACATATTCCGACCAGCTTCTGAGCAGCTTCAAAGAGCATACGATCGAGCTTGTTCGAGTAGTCTACCTCGATGATACGCGCGCCCGCTAGCAGTTGTATGATCATGCCCGAAGTCACGATCGGCGAAAAACCGAGCTCCATAATGGTGCCTCTCGAACTCGCACCCAATACCAAACGCATCAAGTAAAACGGATCAGAGCCCCCAGTGTTCAAAAAGCCGTACAGAGGTATCTGGCAGGCGATCAGGTAAACGGCGAGTGCCACGAGACTCCATATGAGCCGCTCCTTGATAGGCACCCGTCGCGCTGGTGTTTGTACTTCCGGTAAATACGGAAGAAAAGGGCGAACCAAGTCCAAAACTCTGGTCATTGTCGGTTTCCGTCGATAGCGTCTCCGAGCCTACAAAGTACGACCAAGTTGGTGACAAAAACTGGAACCCCCGTAACAACAGCGAACCTGTCTCCTTGACCCCAGACAAGTTCCAGACGACGCTTTTGACGGAGACTTGTTGCAGAGCGTATAGCCTGGCGGAAACCTTCACCTCCCAGGTGAGACACTCTAACGCACAACTTGCGCGAAACAGTTGTCTCTGAGCAGTCTGACTCGTACCATGATGTAGATGAGGATTCGAGTACGCGCCGCCGCCGCTGCCGCCGCCGCTGCCGCCGCCGCTGCCGCCGCCGCTGCCGCCGCCGCTGCCGCCGAAACGGTCGGTGCGTCAACGCATCGAGGCGGGGTGACGCTGGCGCGCCGTGCCGACTCACGTCATCTAGGGGCGATTCGCAAGCATGAGACTGACTCCCTCAGAGGCAGCGTGTGGAGGCGATGAGGTTAACCTGCCCTGGCGTCCGCGAAGGTCACGTTGTTCTCTCGAACCCCGATGGGATGAGCGATCCCGTACCGCAGAAAAGGGCTAGGTATTTCTCGTTGCAGCAGAGCCGCTTGATGAGCGGTGAAATCCACAAGCAGGGTGCGCGTCGGACACGGGGAGAGACGGTGAGGGAAACGCTCCCGAGTGTTTTCGGGAGACGCACTGATACGCGATCCTTCGATGCTTGAGCAGCGACAGTGAAACCTGGTGGGAATTGCGTTTTCCAGATACAGCATCTGTCAGCAGCATGGCACCTGCGGAGCATGTGTGCGTTTTCTCTGCTTCTGGTGGAGATCGCATTACGCGACGCGTCCCATACGCCGCACCATTGCCGATGCGTGCTGATGCGTTGACGTGCTGCGTGCCGGCGCGTGACGCATGTTGACTTTCCCGCCTAACTGAGCGTTCCTCTCAGGAATGCTGCTGTGAAGATGAAGAACGGTGTCTCAGTGATGTCTTGTTCCCTTGATGACAGTGGCTCAGACGGGGCGCTGCGGCAGTCGATACGGAGAGGGGCGTCCCCGTCTAGGAACGGCACGCGTCCGATGACCCGTTTCTGTGCAGTCATAGAGAGTCATGGAAAATTCGTATCATTTACCAGTTCCCGTGAAAATCGTTGACACTACACAGACACAGCGTTTCATCTTTGCGTAATTGCTACACTTTCTGTAACTGTGCCTTGTTCTCCGCGGCAATTTTTTTAAATTGACAAAACGTTTACATCGGCCAGCGTTCTCCGATTATGCGCGTTTTCCTTTCTTTTTGGGGTTTTTCAGTGCGCGGCAAAGTATCCATCAAACTCCCTACTTCCAAGTTACATAACCTATGCTTCTTCTGGGATATTCTGGTCATTCCATACGTTCTATCGTGTGTGCCTACTGCCTGCCGAAAGCGACAGCAATGGCGCCTGTAGCGCCGGTGCGGTCGCTGCACGGAGACAGAACGGCGTTGCCGTACCACACAGAGAGGGCATCGGCTCGCGGTTCTGTCCGGGAATGCAATGCCGTGTGTGTCGCGGTCACTGATTCCCTTTCATTGCAAGTCTTTGGTACTTCGGCACAACGCTCACGCTGAGAATTAGACGATGCTCTGGAAAGCTGACTCGATTCGTAGCCGCTGAACGCTCGGGGCCACGAGAATCCACCAGATGTCAATTGAGACGTTCGCGTTTCAGTGCGGAACGTGCATGCGCGCAATATCGTGGACGCAATCACACGACAGCAGGCCGCTCGCCCCCGGTGGCGTCGCCAGTCGACGTTCGGTCAGCTTGTCGTACACCATCGCATACATCAGAATCTGTTTCACGCAATTGTTCTCTATGTGTTTCAGCGCGCATCCGTGCTCGTGATTCGTACATGTAAAATTGAACTCTTCCATGGGCATTTCACAGTGTTTATTTACGTCTTTCGTGGGACGCTGTCGCTGGAGAACGCTTGCAGCTTGTGCGCAACACAGCAGCACGCGCACCCGCCGTTGGCTACCACCCATCGCAGCGAACGATTCGTCATTTCCTTTTTTGCAACTCCTTGAACAAGCTGTAGAGTCCAAGCTTCCCGCCTCTGTATGAACAGAACTGTTGGTGGCGCCAGCGCGGTCTCATGTGCTCTCTGGGGCATCGCATCGTGTGCATAAGTACTCGCGTTTCTGGGACAACTAGCTGAGGCAAGAACGCCCACAGAAAGCGCGCCAAGAAGCACTCGCCATTTGCCCACACGGTCTCGCTCGTTGGGGCTGGTTTGAAATTTTTCTGGGCATCGTAGCTGTAGATACCCGAATCACTGACGAGCCGCGGAGACTCGTCCCCGGATTCTAAGAGGCGTCTGTGCACACCTCCGATCCAACGATTAGGCCGAAGTGCATCTTCGGCATCGGACATTTGTTGTATTGCCGCTTACAGATTGGATTGAATCGTTTCAATGGAAAGTGGACAAATGGTAGCCCTGCGTCGGTGACTCCTATAAACGGGTGCTCGACGAGATGCGTCAAAGCGAGAAAAGGGTGGCGAAGGTATACAACGACTCGTCTGAGAACAGTTTGAAAAACAGCTTCTGTGACCGGGATTCGAACAACTTCTCCATGCATCCGCGAACGTTAAAATCGAGTTCGACTACAGAGAAGATGCGTTCTACTGGATGAAACCAGTGAGCATAGGCTGACACGAGGAACAGCTCAACGCCAACCTCAGTTGCGTAGACTTGTTCCTGAGCCTTTGCGTTGCAGAAAGCAGCTCTGTCTAAGAGCAGGCCAGAAGAATGAGATAAGGAGAAGTCGCCGTGACTGCAGCGATGAGGCATGAGCTGTTGAACGACCGTGTCGATTTGGCGATTTCGAGCCAGCTCCAAGATTCAATTGCCGCGAGTGGTGGTGTTTTTCGGAATACTCGCTGATCTCTTCTCTCCGAATAAAAATTCGCCCATCGTTGAGTATCCATATGCAGGTCTAGCATTTCTCCTCAACAAAATCTCATCCAGTGCGACAAACACCTAGCTCTCGTGTAATGAGCGCTCGCATGGCAGTATGGTATCCATTGGTCGTTGGTCAGCGAACATCTATCTGTCAATGAAGCACACAGTTTTCTTTGACCATCCAACGCTCTTCATCGCCGCTCGAATCAAAGGCACGGAAACTTCACATCCCGTCACGTCTTTGATAGTACTTCATAGGAAACGTATGGAGTGGAATGGATTACCCAGGAGACAGTCGTGGAGATAGACGATGATGAATTTTGTTTAGGGTGCACTAGGTTCCGGGAAAAGACTACGAATCAGTGATTCATGAAAATACTGACCGTCGACAGACTGACCGACAGATTACGCTATGATTTCCATTGCATTGAGGACAACATCAAGTATTTCCGCCATGGTACGCGAATCTAAAGAAGGTATTCCTTTGATGGAATACAAGCGAGAAAAACAAACAATACCAAAATGGGACTACTGGCGCAAATATTCCAAGATATGCTGCTCTGCCTAGAACGGTTTCGCGTCACCATTATTCCCGGGGAGGCAATTATTGTTGCACCACGCGTACGCGACAGGCACATCTCGACCTGCTCGTTGACGCTGTCTCATGCACGGCTACGGCTCAATGCAAGCCTCGCTGGATCCTGATTAGTGAGTCGGAGCATGTACTGCTTGCGACATGAAGCGTGCTCCAAGGAATTTGGACGACAGGGTTATAATGTTCGCCATGAGCATCTCTATTTTTCCTCGGTTACCTATAAGCAGCGTATACTTTGGCTGATCGCGTCCGCTACTGGTAAACGCACGAAGAAAAGCCAGCGTTCTTTGCGATCGCGGGTGCGACAGCGCTGTGCGACCCGTGCGCGCGCTCGAGGAACGCGCTGCAGTGCGATGGCTTCGCTTATGCATGTTGAGGCTGCTCTACCAACGCCACTGTTTCGCACGCTAATACAGCAGAAAGCGGTACTGAAAGTGGAATCGTGCTCTCTAATCAATTCGAGGCTCCACTTTCAGTGTAATCATACATAGGGAAACGTTCGCTATATCTTGACTCGTGTCAGGTCGAAGCGTCTGTCCGTTCGAGTTGCGACTCCGGATAACAGCGCGCTATAGCCACGCGAGTAGCCGCTGTTTCCGCTGAAATGTCCTCGCTGGCTTTGACACGTCTACAGCAGGAGCGGAAGAACTGGCGCAAAGATCGACCATTTGGTTTCTCGGCGAAACCTGTCGTCACGGAGAACGGCCAACTGAACCTGCTCCACTGGTCGTGCACGATCCCGGGGCCTGCTGGGACGCCTTACGAAGGCGGACTCTTCCGACTCGATATGTTCTTTCCACCGGAATATCCAGGAAAGCCGCCCTTGTGCAAGTTCATTCCACCGCTTTTCCACCCGAACGTGTTCCCCTCTGGTACAGTTTGTTTGTCGATCCTGAACGAGCAAAAGGGCTGGAGACCTTCGATTTCCGTGAAAGCGATCCTGCTGGGGATTTACGAGTTGCTCAAGGAGCCGAACCCTGCAGACCCCGCCGCTGAGGAGCCGTACAAGTTATTCGTGCGTAACAGAGCGGGTTTTGATGCCCGAGTCCGTCAAGAGGTGGCTCGCTTGAACGTTCTCGCGGACGCCCAAGTATGCATAGCAGAGAAGCCCGCTGCCCCGTAAATGCGTGGCTATGTTCACTGCATAGCACGGCACTGTGCAAGCAAATTTGCTCTACCACAAGCGACATTCGTGCACGTCTATTCTGAATACATCCGCCGATAATTTACGAGACTGACTGCGCTGGTCGTTGTCTTGGGCGCACGCGCTCCATAGTCGTAGACTCTAACGGAACGGCATGCTCTGGCATCCGCACGATGTTCGAAGGCGCGAACGTTCAGGTGACGCGACGTTGTTTCATGGGCGTGTCTCTGGGATAGCCATGTATCGCTTCATATAGCATGACAAGTCGTTGTGTGCTGCTGCCGCGGTGCGACGGGAGAGCAGCCCCATGCAGCGCACGGCAGAGCGAACTTCGCATGCGACTCCCCGCCGGGTCATCGGCAGCGCTGGCGCATCCAGAGGCATCTGTTGATATTCCTGGATTTTACAGGAGTAAGCGATTGACGAAATAGAGTCTCTTCGCTGATCAATGGAAACGCTCGCGCATCCATGGGCATCTGGTCTGCTTCATCGATTCTTCATTATATGCATGTCAGACAAGAATGGAACGGGCAGCTTTGCTGACTCGGGCGAAGAACGTAAAGTAACGGTCTCTTCCGATCGTGATGAATATAGGCCTTTTGTGGGATTTCTCTGCGACGGATAACCTGTCCGTACGCTAAACCTCCAGCATAAAACATGCGGATATCTGTTCTGCCTTCATCTCCATCTTCGCAAGCCAAT
>Ga0080006_1121830_pt1 | contig 58771 bp, 46 predicted proteins | sample RS3BMetagenome_FD_69209 | JGI IMG/M metagenome (GOLD analysis project Ga0080006, IMG submission 69209) | Ferric oxide microbial mat and aquatic microbial communities from Rainbow Spring, Yellowstone National Park, USA - RS3B (SPADES... ...
TGGGAACCCCCCCTCGTTCCGATGACGCTGCTCATCGCCCCCTTCGGCCGCACCGCCAACCGCCGCCGAGCCGCCATTAAGTATTTCCTCTACACCTTCATCCCCTCGGCCATTCTGCTCGTCGGCATCCTCTGGCTCTACGCCAAAACCGGCACCTTCCAGTTTCCCGAACTCTCCGCACTTGCGGCCGCTCACAACATCTCCGGCAACTCCGCCGCCCTCTGGCTTGCCTCGCTCGCCTTCCTCTTCGCCTTTGCGGTCAAAGTTCCCATCTTCCCGCTGCACGGCTGGCTTTCGGACGCCATCGCCGAAGCCCCCACCGCAGCCGTCATGGTCCTCGCTGGCAAACTCGGCCTCTACTCTATCCTTCGCTTCTCCTTCGGCATCTTTCCCGAACAGTCCCGCCACATCGCCCCCCTCATGATCGCCCTTGGAGCCACCGGTATCGTCTACGGCGCGCTTATCGCCCTCGTACAAAAAGATCTCAAACAGCTAGCCGCCTACGGCACCCTTGGTCACGTCAGCGTTGTCCTCCTCGGCATCTTCACCTTCACCATCGCCGGCATGGACGGCGGCATCTACGCCACCCTCAACGAGGGCATCGGCGGCGGCGCGCTCTTCATGCTCCTCGGCATCCTCTACGAGCGCTACGGCACCTACGACATGCGCGACTTCGGCGGCCTCGCTGCAAAGCTCCCCTGGATGGTCACTTTCTTCGTCATCACCTCGCTCTCGGTCATCGGCCTGCCCATGCTTAACGGCTTCGTCGGAGAATTCCTCGTCCTCACCGGCTCCATGCAATCGGAAGTCGTCCACCACACCGGCTGGACCGTACTCGCCACCACCGGCGTCATCCTCACCGCCTCCTACATGCTGTGGATGATCCAGCGCGTCTTCTACGGCGAGCTCAACTTCAACACCGCCGACGTCCCCGCGCCCGACCTTGATGCCCGCGAACACTTCGCCCTCTGGCCCATGATCGTCCTTATGCTCCTCATGGGCGTCTTCTCCCCCTACTGGATGCGCGCCATCGACACTGCCGGCACCGATCTGGCCCAGCAGCCCGCAGCCAGTCCCGCCGCCGAAGCCGCGCCGCAACCATCTGCCGCCGGCTCACTCGAAGCTCTCGCAGCCCTGACCCCACAGGCAGGCAGGCCCCCCCTGTCAAGTTCTCACCGCAACCATGGAACGAGTGTTCACCTGATTTCTGTAGCCGCCGACGCCACGAAGAAAGCGTCGAAGCTCCGCAACATCTCTATCGTCTGGAAGCCCCAGCCATTTATCGCGGATTCCAGCCCCCTCTCAAGGCTCCGCGCGGAGGGCACTAAATAATGTCCACCAACCTCCTGGCTCTCCTCCCCGAACTCCTGCTCACCCTCACCGGCGTCCTCGTCATGCTCGCCGAGCCCTGCTTCAAACCGACCTCCAGCCGCAAGCCCCTCGGCTGGCTCGCCATCGCAGGCACCATCGCGGCCCTCATTGCAAGCTGGTACCAGATTCCACTCGGCACCCTCCACGCCTTCTCCGGCACCATCCAGGTCGACGCCTTCTCCATCCTCTTCCACTTCGTCATCGGAGCCGTCGTCCTCGTCACCCTACTCACCTCACTCGACTACTTCCACGGCAACGCCTCCCACGCCGGCGAGTACTTCGCCCTCCTCTGCTTCGGCGCTGTCGGCATGATGCTCATGACCTGCTCCGTCGAGCTTCTCATGGTCTTCGTCGGTCTCGAGATCTCTTCCATTTCCACCTACATCCTCTGCGGCTTCCGCAAAGGCCAGGCCACCGGCTCCGAGTCCGCGATTAAGTACTTCCTGCTCGGCTCCTTCGCCACCGCCTTCTTCCTCTACGGCGTCGCCCTCGCCTTCGGAGCCACCGGCAGCACCAACATCTACGCAATTGCCCACGGCCTCCAAACGACCGCAACACCGCGCCTCGCCTTCCTGTCCCTCGCCCTCATCCTCATCGGACTTGGCTTCAAGGTCTCCGCCGCTCCCTTCCACGTCTGGACCCCCGACGTCTACCAGGGCGCCCCCGCTCCCGTGGTCGGCCTCATGTCCACCGCGCCAAAGGCCGCCGCCTTCGCCGTCCTGCTCCGCATCACCTTCACGGGCTTCCCCGCCATGCAACACCGCTGGACCATCCTCCTCTGGATTCTCGCGGCCCTTTCCATGACCATCGGAAACCTCGGCGCTCTCCAGCAGCGCGACGTCAAGCGCATGCTCGCCTACTCCTCCATCGCCCACGCCGGTTATCTGCTTGTCGCCTTCACCGCCTTCCCCTTCGACGGCATCGCCGCCGCCTGCTTCTACACCGCCTCCTACGCGGCCATGCAGGTCGGAGCCTTCGCCATCCTCACCCAGATCTCCGGCTACGATGAGCGCGTCCGCACCATTGACGACTACACCGGCCTCGCCCACAAACGTCCCTACCTCGCCGCTCTGCTCGCCTTCTTCCTCCTCTCATTGATCGGCATTCCGTTCACCGGCGGCTTCTTCGGCAAGTTCTACGTCTTCTCCGCCGCCATCCACAGCGGCAACATCTGGCTTGCCGTCATCGGCCTGCTCAACAGCGGCATAGCCTGCTTCTACTATCTCCGCCTGCTCGCCGCCATCTATACCCGCCCTGGCTCCGAAAGCGCCCGCCTCACCCAACTCCGCCCCATCAGCGCCCCCGCCGCCATTGGTCTTGCGCTCGCCGCCGTCGCAACCCTGGTCCTCGGCATCGTTCCCAACGGAGCGGTCTCCTTCGCCGAATACGCCAGCCATTCCACTCTCATCGAGCAAGGCCGCCAGGAGTGCGCCGCCTCTCAGGGGAACTGCCACATCCCGCTGGAATTCGGCTTCAAATAGCGCTCGCCGGTCGCTACAGCAGTCTCCGCGATAGTGTGAATGCGGCAGAGTGACAATTAATTGGATGTCCGAGGTATGGTTTTGAGACCAGAGTTCGATTGAGGTCAAAGCCTACAGACCAGTACCTAAAGTTCCGTACATCTCACGCAGGCTAGAGATGCTTGCACCTCGAGAACCGTGGGCCGACTCTTTCGATCCTGATAACTCGAATAAAATGTGCGTCCTTCTTGCCGAGCTGAACAATTCCTGCATCAGACCTCCATGTGGCGAACTTTCGCCGAACGGAGAAAATAAGAGATGCTCATCCTTCTGATTGTTTTGATTCTAGTGTTCGGTTTTGGCGGCTACCGTATGGGACCAGGTATGGGCTACTACGGCGGCGGCGGCATCAGCCTCATCCTTCTCATCGTCCTCATCCTGCTGCTTCTCAAAGTCATCTAGCTGTGGTGTTTTGCGAATTAACAAGTAAGAAGTGTCATCCTGAGCGAGTCTGGCGTAGTTTTTGCGCCAAACGGAGTCGAAGGATCTGCTATTCGCTTCGGTTGGCGACACACGACACTAGCTTAAAGTCATGCTGCAAGGCCGCACAGTCCCCTGACGTCGCCCCATGTCCGGATTCCCGGATATGGGGTTTTCATTGGCATACCTGCCTCTTCGTTTCATCCAGCAGCGACCGCAACGCCCCCACGGATCCGCTGCAGCCTTGCCGTGCTGCCCATCGTCCGCGCCGCTGCCTGCATGGCCGTAATCCCGCGCAGCCTCCCACCTCCGCTCCCATGGGTTCGGTGCTGGCCGGAGTGTACGAGACGGCTTTGGATCGGGAGTCGGCTTAGGAGAAGTTGAAGGGGAAGCAACCGCTTCGGGAATGGCGGCTCCAAGTGCGGGCTCCGGCTAAATGGGCGGGTCGGGGGTGCGGGTCGTGCGTTGGGTGGGGAGCTGGTGTCAAAACACAGGCCTTCGAACTTGCATCTCGCCCCGGCGGCCAGCTACAGTGGCTCGGTCAAAGATTTTCCCACGGAGAACGTATTTTGCCAATGAAATTCACCCGCCGCCAGGCTGTCGCTCTCCTCGCCATCGCCGCACCCGCCCTCCGCACGGCCTACGGCCAGGAGGACCAGATAGCAGTCACCTCGGGCCCCTTCACCGGCGCCCCCGCCTCGCTCCAGGCCTATCGTTTCCCTGCCTGGTTCAACGACGCCAAGTTCGGTATTTGGGCCCATTGGGGACCTCAGTCCGCCGTCGAATATGGCGACTGGTACGCCCGCAATATGTACATCCAGGGCACTAGCCAGTACAACTACCACGTCGAGACCTACGGCCATCCCTCCAAGGTCGGCTTCAAGAACCTCATTCCCAACTTCAAAGCGGTCGCATGGGACCCGGATCACCTTATGGATCTCTATGTCAAAGCCGGTGCGAAATATTTCTTCTCCATGGGCGTTCACCACGACAACTTCGACATGTGGAACTCAAAATATCAGCCCCGCTGGAACGCCGTAGCCACCGGCCCCACCCGCGACATCGTCGGCATGTGGGCCGCCGCCGCTCGCAAACGCGGCCTCCGCTTCGGAGTCAGCGAGCATCTCTCCAACTCCTACGACTGGCTAGCTCCTGCCCACACCAGCGACAAGACCGGCCCCCTCGCCGGCGTCCCTTATGACGGCTCCGACCCCGCCTTCGCCGACCTCTATCACGACTACTCCGGACAGCCCGCCAATTTCGCGACGACTGCACAAGCCATGGGCCGCGTCGCCCCCGACTGGTGGAAGCTCCAATACTTCCGCCGCATCAAGGATCTCATCGACTCCTACCAGCCCGACCTCCTCTACACCGACGGCGGCATTCCCTTCGATGAATATGGCTACTCTCTCGTCGCAGAGCTCTACAATGTCAGCGCGGCCAAGCACAATGCCAAGGTCGAAGCGGTCTACTTCAGCAAGCAGGCCGACCAGTGCGCCGTCGGCACCTGCGCCCTCGACCGCGAACGCGGCATCCTCGATGGGATCTCTCCCACTCCCTGGCAGAGCGATACCTGCATCGGCGACTGGCACTACAAACGCGGCGTCACCTACAAATCCCCGAAGAAAGTGATCGACCTCCTCGTCGACATTGTCAGCAAGAACGGCAACCTGCTCCTCAATTTCCCCCTGCCGAACAGCGGAGAGCTGGACTTCGCCGAGCGCGAGATTCTCGCTGGCATCACCGCCTGGATGCAGGTGAACAGCGAAGGCATATATGCCACCCGGCCCTGGAAGATCTACGGGGAAGGCCCGTCGACCAAAGTCGTCATCGCCTCTAATGGCAAGGAGTTCGATCCCAACGAAAGCAAAAAGCCCGACCTCACCGCCTCGGACATCCGGTTTACCACAAAAGGCAGCACGATCTATGCCTTCGTTCAGGGATGGCCTACCGGCCCGGCTGTCATCCCATCGCTTGCCACCAGCAGCCCGCAAAATCCCCCGAAGATCACCGGGGCGACCATGCTCGGACGCGATCAACCCCTCAAGTTCACCCAGGACGCTTCCGGCCTCAACGTCACCCTGCCATCAGACCGTCCACCAACAGCCGACATAGGCATCACCCTCAAACTCACCACCGCGTAACGCAACTATTCTTTGATCTCGCACCTATGGGAGGCCGAAAGGGACCAGGCATGAGCGTAACCCGCCGTCGTTTTATTGAGAGCATGGCCGCCCTCACCGCCACCTCAACCTTCCCCAAGCGGCTCCCCGCTCAGGCAAAGTCCGTCAGCCCGAGTTGGGGCAGCCCGGTCGTCGACTGCCACTTCCACTTCCGCAAGAATCTCGCCTCGAACGTGGCCCACGTGGACGGTTCGGGCTGCACACAGGCGTTTGTTCTTACGAAGTATGCGGATATCGATCAGCTCAAGCTCCTTCAGACTAGGTATCCCGGCCGCTTCCCCGGCTGGGCCGTAAGCGTCGACATCACCCAGCCCGATACTGAAGATCTGCTGACCAAAGCAGTCGGCGACGGCGCCACCTGTGTCGGCGAGATCAAAACGCACGAGTACGCTGACAGCGGTTACATGCGTCGCGCCTTCGCCATCTGCCGCGAACTGAAGGTCCCCATTCTGCTCCATTTTCAGGAGGTCGCGCACACGCCAAACGAAGGCATCTTCAACTCAGGCTTTGCGCACTTCGACCGCGTTCTCCGCGCTTATCCCACAGTAAACTTTGTCGGCCACTGCGATGCCTTCTGGGCCAATGTCAGCGACGGATACGCCAATGACGTGGATTATCCCACCGGCCCCATCAAACGCGGTGGCATCACCGACAAATGGCTGTCCGACTACCCAAATCTGTATGGAGATCTCTCCGCCAACTCAGGCAACAACGCCCTCACGCGCGACCCCACGTTCACCGCGGATTTTCTCAGCCGGCACAAGGATAAGCTTCACTTCGGATCTGACTGCAGTTGCACCGATGGACGCGGCGGCGGTATCTCCCAGAACGGAAATCCCGGTGCTTCCCGTCTCGCCGGAAAGTGTGTCGCCCGCGAGACCCTCACCGTTCTCAAGGCCAATACCACCCCGGCTCTCTTCCACCAGCTCGTCTGGTCGAACGCCCGTAGACTCTACAGCATTCCGTCGTAACCTTTCACTGCGGATAAGTGTCCTGCGTCCAGTCCCGCCAGACTAATCTGATCCGCACCGGCATAGGGATCACCTTGAAACTCACTGCCGCGTAACCTCGAACATCACTCCGGAGGGTGAATCTCCTTCACCATCCGCACCACCTCAATCGTCTCCCCGCCTCCAACCGCCACTCGGAATCGCAGCCGCTCGCGGTATCCCTTCAGCGTATACAGCGCCACGCCGGTCAACGTGCTTCCCATCTCGAAGCGGCGGAAACCATGCGCCTTCGCAGCCTCTTCCGCAGCCGCCAGAAGCAAGCTCCCCAACCCCATCCGCACAAATCTCGGATGCACAAAGATCGCCCGGATTTTAGCCGTATCCTCCCCAGCCTCCATCCCGCCTGAATCCATCGAATCCAGGTGATGATCCCCACCGCACAGCTTGCTGCGATGGCTCCATCCTCCACATCCGGCAAGCACTCCACCCTCCGCATAGGCGACGAAGTAAGTCCCATCCGCAATCAATCGGCTATCGACGGTGAACACCGTAGCCAGCGCCCCTTCGATCTGTGCCGGGGAGTAGTCTGCAGCCTGTAACCCGCGCACCGACGCCGCAATGAGATCGGCAATACCTTCCACATCATCAGCCTTAGCTATGCGTAAACGGAAATCCATGATCTCGCAAGTATAAAAGCGCGCACATGCAACCATCCGTCCAAATGTCTCTGAGTGAGGATTTCGGACAGAAGCAATCACCGCTTCTTCATTAAGGTGTCTGTCCTGGACCAGGAGCTATCCGGTATCCCTAAATGAACCGGCAAAGCACAGCTAAATAATGCGTCCGCCTTGTCGCACCCATTCCGTACGGACTACACTCCTCGCATGCGCCGAACAGCTCTAATCCTCCTCGCTCTCGTTCTTAGCCTCCCCCTCGCAGCCGCCGCGCACGCGCAGGCCTGGGCCAAAGCCCGCCTCGACGCCTCGCCCCGCCACCACGAGTATGTCGATCTCAAACACGGCGACCGCACCGTCAAGGCCTTCGTCGTATATCCCGAAGTCAAGACCAAAGCCCCGGTCGTCGTCCTGATTCACGAGATCTTCGGCCTTAGCGACTGGGCCAAAGAGATGGCCGACGAGATCGCCGCCCAGGGCTTCATCGTTGTCGCGCCCGATCTTCTCACTGGCTTCGGACCCAACGGCGGCGGCTCGGATGCCTTCGCCGGTCAGGATGAAACTGTCAAAGCCGTCTCCGCTCTCGATCCAAATGTCGTCAACCAAGACCTCGACGCGGCTGCCGACTACGGCAAAAATCTTCCCGCTGCCAATGGCAAGCTTGCCGTCGTAGGCTTTTGCTGGGGTGGCGGTAAATCCTTCGCTTTCGCCACGCAACGCAACGACCTCTCCGCTGCCTTCGTCTTCTACGGTCCCGGACCCTCGAACGTCATCACGATCGACGCCCCCGTCTACGGCTTCTATGCTGGCAACGACGCCCGCATCGGAGCCACCCTCCCAGCCACCATCGCCGCCATGAAAGATGCACACAAGACCTATGAGCCCGTCACCTACGATGGCGCCGGACATGGCTTCATGCGCGCGGGCGAAGACCCCTCCAACACCGTTCCTGGCAACAAGACCGCACGTGAGCAAGCGTTCGCCCGCCTCATTTCGTTGCTCAAGTCGATGAAAAGCGTACCCTCCGCAGCCAACGCTATTCCCCGCAAAGCCATAACCGCAAGCCGGGATTCCGCTGCCTCTGCCACGGTTCCACTGGCACAACAGAGATGGCTGCAATAATGTAACAGTGGCCGCCTCGCTCAATACCTCTCTTCAAGATCAACTCGACCGCATCACGCAGAACACCCGCGCCCTCGTACAACCCGAGCGCCTTGCTGTCTCCGAAAAGGCGATCGAAGACCTCTTCAACACCGGCATCGAAGACCACATTCTGAAGGTGGGCGCGCAAGCTCCGGCCTTCGCCCTCGAAGACGCCATCACCCACAAACCCGTCCACTCCGCCGATCTCCTCGCCATCGGCCCGCTCGTCATCAACTTCTTCCGCGGCCGCTGGGATCCCTACTGCGTCACCGAACTCCAAGCCTGGCGTGACCTCCAGCAGCAGCTCCGGGAATTCGGTACTCTCTTCGTCGCAATATCACCCCAGACCACGCGCCAGAACAACTTCACAGCGGAGCAGCACCGTCTCTCCTTCCCTCTTTTATCCGATCCCGGTGCAGCCATCGCAGACAGCTTTGGCATCGCCTACACCATCCCGCCTGATCACCGTCGCTACTTCCAGTCGATCCTCGTCAACATACCCTTCAGCAACGCCGGTCTCAGCTATCACAACGCCACCGAGGCAAGCTGGCGTCTGCCCCTCCCCGCCGTCTTTGTGATCGACCGGAACAACACCTTCCTCTTCAGCGAAGGCCATGCCGACTCCCGCGTCCGTCCCGAGCCCGCCGGCATCCTCGCCGCACTCAACAATTAGTCCACACCATCAATCCCGAATTGCCGCTCTTCTTGCAGGAAATCAAGTGTGCGTTTATCGTAAATTCAGGCCGTCTATCGCACGTTGTCTCGCACGGCCGGAAATGGGATCCGCATGAGTCTCACGCCTCGCTCTCCTCTTCCACCTACCGCTCTCCTTAAGACACCGGCTCCAGCAGCGCCACCAGCCAATCTCACACCCTCGGCCTCGCTCGATGCCTATGCCGGCGATCCCAACTTCATGACTTCGCTCGCCCGCGGTCTCATCGTCATACAGGCCTTCACCCAGCAGTCCCCGCAGATGACCATATCGCAGCTCAGCATCAAGACCGGCTTTTCACGCGCGGCGGTTCGCCGCTGCCTCTACACCCTCACCAAACTCGGCTTTGCCGGCGCCGACGACGGGTCCCGCTATTCGCTACGCCCGCGCATGCTGACTCTCTCGCACACCTATACCTCTTCGAACACCCTCTCCTCCGCGGCACAGCCCATACTCGAACGCATGTCCGCCGCTCTGCGCGAGTCCTTTTCCGTCGCCACGCTCGACGGCGACGACATTGTCTACATCGCCCGCACCCAGGTCAACCGCGTCATGGCCGTCGACCTCCACATCGGCAGCCGCCTGCCCGCCTACTGCACCAGCATGGGCCGCGTTCTGCTTGCCTACCTTCCGAGCGATCAACTTGAACAATATCTTGCTCGCGTCGTCCTAACCCCGCACACCACCCGCACCATCACCTCCGCGGAAAAACTGCACGTCGCCCTGCGCAATGTCCGCCGCAACGGCTACGCGCTCGTCGATCAGGAATACGAGGTCGGCCTTCGTTCTCTCGCCGTTCCCGTCTACTCCTCCGCAGGTCGCGTCGTCGCCACCTTGAATCTCAGCGGTAGTGCCCCCCGACTCTCCGTCTTCGAGATGCAGAGCCGCTATCTCACCCACCTCCGCAATGCCGCCAACGAGCTAGGCGTGTTTCTCAACTAGGAACTGCCGCATAGTATGGTGAAAGCCGCAATCCCGCCGACAAGCTGGGTGAAGGAAACGAGACAACCCCATGACCTCTGCCAACAAACGCATCGCTTTGATCCAGATGTCCTGCTCCCCCGACACCGAGGCCAACCTCGATAAGGCCGCGGACCGCATCCGGGAGGCCGCCCGCGCCGGAGCCAACATCATCTGCCTCCCGGAGCTTTTCCGAGTCCAGTACTTCTGTCAGCGCGAAGAACACGCCCTCTTCGACACCGCCGAGTCTATCCCCGGCCTCTCCACTGAACGCCTCGGTGCCGTCGCGAAGGAAGAAAAAGTAGTCGTCATCGCGTCGCTGTTCGAGCGCCGCGCCGCGGGCCTCTATCACAACACCGCCGCAATCCTCGAAGCCGACGGCTCGATCAAGGGCATCTACCGCAAGATGCACATCCCCGACGACCCGCTCTACTACGAGAAGTTCTACTTCACCCCCGGCGACCTCGGCTTCAAGGCCATGAAGACCACGCAAGGCGATATAGGTACCCTCGTTTGCTGGGATCAGTGGTATCCCGAAGCCGCCCGCGAGACCGCTCTGCGCGGCGCCAATACCCTCTTCTACCCCACCGCCATCGGCTGGCACCCCAGCGAAAAAGCCGAGTACGGCGAAGCCCAGTACTCCGCCTGGCAGACCATGCAGCGCGCCCACGCCATCTCGAACGGTGTCTATGTAGGAGCCGTCAACCGCGTAGGCCACGAGCACGGCGACGTCCTCCACAATGGCGTTAGCATGCGCGGCCCCGGCGACCACACCCCGCAATCCGGCCTCGAGTTCTGGGGCGGCAGCTTCATCGCCGACCCCTTCGGCCGCATCATCGCCCAAGCCAGCCACGACAAAGAAGAGATCCTCATCGCCGAGATCGACCTTAAGCTCCAGGAAGACACCCGCCGCAACTGGCCCTTCCTCCGCGACCGCCGAATCGATGCCTATACCGGCCTCACCAGCCGCTTCCTCGACTAGCTTGGTTACGCACTTAGCGCACATCAAACGCGACGCAGTTCCTCATGCCGGATGCCCGATCCCTCGATTCTGAGAAGTGTGCGTTCGCGCACAGCGCGAACCGCATTCCTCGGTACGCCTCACCGAATACAATTCTCTTTTCCATCCAAGGAGCCAGAATGTTTCGTCTCGCCTTCCTCACCGTCGCTCTTGCCGCACAACCCATCGTCGCCCAGAACATCACCGTCCACACCGCCACTGACCTCCACCAACTCGAATCTACCCTCGCGACCAAAGCCAAGACCATCCCAACCGGCGTAGCCACCTCGCCCCTCGACAACTTCGGCACCTACACCTCCATGCTCATCGTCCGCGTCCATACCGGCGAGGCCGAGCTGCACAAAGACTGGGCGGACCAGATGGTCGTCGAAAAAGGAACCGTCACCCTCGTCTACGGCGGCAAGATGACCGGAGAGCATCCGATGCCCAACAATGCCAGCGAACTCCGCGGCACCGGCCTCGAAGGCGGCAAAGAAGTCACCCTTCACCCGGGAGACATCGCCCAGATCCCGGCCGGTCTCCCACACTGGGTAAAACTCGCTCCCGGAGTCACCACTACCTACATCGTCTTCAAAGAAAAGTAGCGACTCCGTTTCGAGGATAGCTCCCGCAAACGGCTTGCCCGAGCCCCGGTTACACTGAACGGGATATGTCGCAGACGCCGCGCCAGCTTCGCTACCGTATGCCTGCCGAATGGGCTCCCCACGCCGCCACCTGGATCGCGTGGCCGCACAATGCTGAAGACTGGCCCGGCAAGTTCCAGCCCATCCCATGGGTCTACGCAGAGATCGTCCGCCATCTCTCGCGTGTCGAGGACGTTCACATCCTCGTCAACAACGCTGACGCCGAGCGCCGCGCCACCAGCCTACTCCGCCGCGCTGGAGCCAACCTCGCGCGTCTCCACTTCCATGACTGGCCTACCGACCGGGTATGGCTCCGCGACTCCGGCCCGATCTTTATCAAGACGGAAGGCTCCGCAAAAAATCCGCACGGCGAGCTTGCCATCACTAACTGGAAGTTCAATGCCTGGGCCAAATACGATAACTGGCGTCGCGACGACCAGATACCTCACCACATCGCCAGACACTACGACATCCCCGAGTTCAAGCCTGAGGTCCCGCCTTCAGTCGCAGCGTCACCGAATTTGAAGCCCCACCGCATCGTTCTCGAAGGCGGCAGCATCGACACCAACGGCGCAGGCCTCCTCCTCACCACCGAAGAGTGCCTCCTCTCCGAGATTCAGCAGCGCAATCCCGGCCTCGGCGACGAGACCACCACCCGCAAGCTCCTCGAGCAAGCCTTCCACGACTACCTCGGCATCGACAAGACCCTCTGGCTGCACAAAGGCTGCGCCGGCGACGACACCCACGGCCACATCGACGACATTACCCGCTTCGTAGGCGAAAACAAGATACTCACCTGCGTCGAAGCCAACATCCACGACGAGAATCATCTCCCCCTCGCCGAGAATCTCGACCGCCTGCGGACCGCCCGCAACCTGGACAACAAGCCCTTCCAAATCGTCGAACTTCCCATGCCCGAACCCGTCGTCTTCGAAGGTCAGCGCCTCCCCGCCAGCTACGCCAACTTCTACATCGCCAATTCGCTGGTCCTCGTTCCCACCTTCAACGACTGCCACGACCGCCACGCGCTCAACACCATCGCCGCCTGCTTCCCCGAACGGGAAGTCATCGGCATCCACGCCGTCGATCTCGTCTGGGGGCTCGGCACCCTTCATTGCCTCACCCAGCAGGAACCCGCGTAGTGCAAGACGCTGACTATCTTCGCGCCGCCATCGCCGAAGCCCACGCCGCCGAAGCCGCAGGCGAAGTACCAGTAGGCGCAGTCGTCCTCCACGAAAATAGAATCATCGGCCGCGGCCAGAACCGAGTCCTCCGCGACCACGACCCCATGGCGCACGCCGAGATCGTAGCTCTCCGGCAGGCAGCTGGCGTCCTCAGTAATTACCGTCTCACCGGCTGCACCCTTTACGTCACCCTCGAACCCTGCGCCATGTGTGCTGGAGCCATCCTCCACGCCCGCATCGCGCGTCTGGTGTACGCCGCGCCAGACCCCAAAGCCGGCGCCTGCGGCAGCGTTCTCAGCGTGATGAACCACCCCCAACTGAACCATAAAGTCGAGGTCGCCACATGCCTCCTCGCCGAGGAGTGCAGCCACCTCCTTACCAATTTTTTTCGCAAGCGCCGCCAGGAAAACTCCCTCTCCCGCATCCTACAAAGCGAAGCTGCAGCGAACCAGGAGAGATCCATGACCACAAAAAAGAAATGGTCGGCAAAGGTAGATACCGACTCCACTCATCCCCACGAAGGCCTCTTCAACGAAGACGCTGCGACCATTGCCCGCGAACTCGCCTCAAAGGAAGTCTCCCCCAAAGGCCCAGCCTCCGGGATGAGGATGCTGAACTTCTACATCAACCGGGCCGGCAAGAACCTCCCAGCCGAGCGCCACGCCGAACTCGAGAAGGCCAAGTCTCAACTCTCGGACATCATCGAGAAACAGAAAAAGAAGCCCCACAACTCGGCGCTTAAGAAATCCGTGAAGAATGCCGTGCCGAAGTCCACAAGAAAAGCCCGGCAAAGACAGCACTTAAAAAATCCGACAGAAAATAAGAGGAGTACTCATGTCAGGTCGTCTCGCAGGTAAAGTTGCCATCGTCACCGGCTCAGGCTCAGGCATTGGAAAAGCCATTGCCATCCGCTTCGCCAGCGAAGAAGCATCCGTCGTCATCGACTATCGCAACCACGTCGAAGATGCCAACGACACCAAAGCCAAAGTCGAAGCTGCGGGCGGCAAAGCGATTCTCGTTCAAGCCGACGTCTCCAGGCTCCCCGACACGCAAAAGCTCGTCGACCAGGCCTGGCAGCAACTCGGCAGCTGCGACATTCTCGTCAACAACGCCGGCATCGAGAAGGAATCACCCTTCTGCGACGTGACCGAAGCCGACTACGACGCCGTCCTCAACGTCAACCTCAAAGGCGCCTTCTTCCTCGCCCAGGCCTTCGTACGCCGCCTCCGCGATGCCAAAAAACCCGGCCGCATCATCAACATGAGTTCAGTCCACGAAGACATGGTCTTCCCTAACTTCTCCACCTACTGCATCTCCAAAGGCGGCATGCGCATGTTCATGCGCGACCTCGCCGTAGAACTCGGCCCTCTCAACATCACCATCAACAACATCGCCCCCGGAGCGATAGCCACACCCATCAACGACAAGATGATGGCCAACACGAAAGAACTCGATGCACTCCTCGTCAATATTCCTTTGGGACGAATGGGCAAGCCTGAAGAGGTAGCCGGTCTTGCTCTCTTCCTCGCCTCCGACGACGCCGCTTACATCACCGGTTCCACCTACTTCTTAGATGGCGGCCTCATCCGCAACTACCACGAGCAGTAGCTCAAAAAGCAGAGCTTGAGGCAGGAGGTACGAGGCACATGCAGCCAGAACGAGAACTGCTTACAGCGATCTATGCGGCATTCAATAGACGGGAGATGGATACGGTCCTTGCTGCCATGCACACTGACGTCGACTGGCCGAACGGAATGGAGGGTGGACACATGCGCGGGACTGCAAAGGTTCGCGACTACTGGACACGTCAATGGAGCATGATGGATCCTCGCGTCGAACCGGTGCGCATCGAAGCGGACGAGCTAGGACACATCGTAGTGGATGTCCACCAGGTAGTTCGCGATCTGTCGGGAAACATTCTCGTGGATCAGATCGTTCGGCACATCTATAGCATTCGGAACGGCCTCATCGAACGCATGGACATCAACGAACCGGATGCCCGCGCATCGCGCGAAATTCGAGCTGACATAACGACTGGCAGACGGAAAAACGAAATATAGTCCCGAAAGCCGGTAAAATATTTATATGGATCTCACCGTCTACTCCGCCTCCTGGTGCCGCGATTGTCGCGAAGCAAAGCGCTTCCTCACCAGCCACAACATACCCTACAAAGAGATCGACATCGAAAACACGCCGGGCGCCGCGGACGACGTCATCGAAAATGTGGGCAAGCGCGCCATCCCCCAGTTCGTCATCGACGGCAAATGGGTCCAGCCCTACAAGCCTGGCCGCGGTTTTCTCCACGACGAAATGGCCGAACTCTTCGGCGTCGCCAGCAAGTAGGCTCTCTAAGCAAGGAATGAACCATGATCCCCCGCTACACCCGCCCAGCCATGGGCCGCATCTGGTCCGACGAAAATAAATACCGCTGCTGGCTCACTGTCGAGATCGCCGCCTCGCAAGCGCTCGCCAAGCTCGGCGTCGTTCCCCAGGCCGCCGCCGATGCAATCCGCGATCGCGGCAACTTCACCGTTGATCGCATCAACGAGATCGAAGCCGAGGTAAAGCACGACGTCATCGCCTTCACCACCACAGTAGCCGAGCACATCAACTCGCCGGAGGCGTCGCGCTGGCTGCACTACGGCCTCACCAGCACCGACGTGGTTGACACCGCCCAATCGCTGCAACTTAAAGAAGCCTCCGCGATCATCCGTGCCGGCATCGTGGCCCTCTCGGAAACCCTGAAAAAGCGATCGATCGAGTTCAAACACACCCCCATCATCGGCCGCACCCACGGAATCCACGCCGAACCCAGTACCTTCGGCCTCAAGCTGCTCCTCTGGTACTCCGAGATGCAGCGCAACCTCACCCGCTTCGATGCCGCCGCTGAAGATCTTCGCGTCGGCAAGCTATCCGGAGCTGTCGGCACCTTCGGCCACCTCAAGCCCGAGCACGAAGAAGCAATATGTAAGCAACTCGGTCTCACACCCGTAGAAGTCGCAACGCAAGTAGTCCAGCGCGACCGCCACGCGGCATACATCGCGACCCTCGCCGTGCTCGCCAGCACCCTCGACAAGATCGCCACCGAGATTCGCCACCTCCAGCGCACCGAGGTCCGCGAAGCAGAAGAGTTCTTCAGCGAAAAACAAAAGGGCTCCAGCGCCATGCCCCACAAGCGCAACCCCATCACTAGCGAACAGATCTCAGGCCTCGCCCGCGTCATCCGCTCTAACGCCCAGACCGCCTTTGAAAACGTAGCCCTCTGGCACGAGCGCGACATCTCCCACTCCTCTGCCGAGCGCGTCATTCTCCCTGACTCCACCATCCTTACCGACTACCTTCTCGCCAAGACCGAAAACCTCATCTCCAAGCTCCTCGTATACCCCGCCCGCATGTTGAAGAATCTCGAATCCACCGGCGGCCTCATCTTCTCCGGCCAGCTCCTCCTCGACCTCGCCGAATCCGGCATGTCCCGCGAAGACGCCTACCGCCTCGTCCAATCCCACGCCATGAACGCTTGGAAAAACGACCTCACCTTCCGCGACGAAATCGCCACTGTCCCAGAGATCACGGCGCGCCTTACCCCCGAAAAGCTTACACGCGCCTTCGACTACACACGCCAGCTAGCCAACGTAGACGCCATCTTCACCCGCGTCTTAGGCGAATAGGCATCCTCGAAGATAGCGAATATTCTTCATCGCCATATCCTGCATCCCAGCACCAGGAAGTCTCAATGAAGAAGCCGTTTCCCGCACTGATCCTCTGCATTGCGACCCTAGTTCTGCCCACAGCTGCGCAGACATACGACCAGCCCTTCCGCCCTCAAGTCCACTTCTCCCCCGCCGAACACTGGACCAACGACCCCAACGGCCTCGTCTACTTTCAGGGCGAGTATCACCTCTTCTTCCAGTACAACCCCTACGGCGACCAATGGGGACACATGAGCTGGGGCTACGCCGTCAGCACCGACCTTCTCCATTGGCAAGAGCTTCCCGTCGCCATCCCCGAGCACGGCAACACCATGATCTTCACTGGCAGTGTCGTAGTCGATCACCGCAACACCAGCGGCTTATGCGCTCAAAAGAGCGAATGCCTCGTCGCCATCTACACCGGCCATACCCAAACCCCGCACGGCGTGCGCCAAACGCAGAACATCGCCTTCAGCCTCGACAAGGGCCGCAACTGGACACAATACCCAGGCAATCCGGTCCTCGATTTGCACTTGGCCGACTTTCGCGACCCCAGCGTAAGCTGGGATCCCATCGCGCGCCACTGGATCATGGCAGTCTCCCTGCCCAAGGAACACAAGGTTCGGTTCTACTCTTCGTCCAATCTCAAGCAGTGGAGTCTGCTCAGCGACTTCGGCCCCGCCGGCGACACCAACGGCGACTGGGAGTGTCCCGACCTCCTCCGCATCCCGTCGGCGAACGGAGCAAAGAGCATCTGGGCTCTCAAAGTAGGCCTCAATCCAGGCGCTCCACAGGGGGGATCAGGCGAGCAGTATTTTCTCGGAGACTTCGACGGTAAAACCTTCCGCCAGTCACGCCAGCGTGGCGCGCACGGCTGGACCAACTACGGCAAAGACGACTACTGCGCCATCAGCTTCAACAATCTACCAAGGGGCCAGAAGCCAGTCCTCCTCGGGTGGATGAGTAACTGGCAATACGCGGCCAGGCTTCCGACCTCCCCCTGGCGAGGCCAGATGAGCATTCCGCGACGCCTCTCCTACCTCAGGGATGGCGCAGGTCTGGCCCTCAAACAGGAGCCCGTCATCGCTCCGCTCCGGGGAAGATCCTCCGTTATCTCCACCCTATACGGAAGCGGACATCGCATACACGCGCCCTTCGAAATTCGCCTTAACTTCAACCACCCGGTCGAACCGGTCTTCGGCCTCAAGATCTACTCTGGCCAACAACACTGGACAGAAATCGGCTTCGACACCAACACGAAGGAGTTCTTTATCGATCGCACGCACTCGGGAGCCGGCGTGAGTCCAGACTTCCCCACCCGCACAGCAGCTCCCCTCGTCACAACCCGCTCCTACGACCTCACTCTGATCGTCGACAGATCCTCAGTCGAAGCCTTCGCCCAGAATAGAACCATCGCCATGACTGATCTTATCTTCCCCTCCTCGCCCGATCTACAAATCCAAGTCTTCCCCGCAGACGCAAAACATCTCGCCTGCAAAGGACGACTCTGGGAACTAAGATCAATCCGGTAGCCATTCCGCCAAGCCTGAGCCTTCTTCCAAGCGAGCGCAAGAGCCAACGTGCAACCATGTATGACACCCTAATCCAAATCGTGGACGCAGCCGTAGCCGACGGCTACCTCCGTGGCGGCCCTTACCTCGCCTGCCATCCCGGCTGCTCTCAATGTTGCATCGGAGTCTTCCCCATCGCCCACGAAGACGCCGCCCGTCTCCGCAAAGGCCTCGCCGCCCTCGAGCAATCCGATCCCAGCAAAGCCGCTGGCATTCACGCAAGAGTCGCCGACTCCCTGACCCACCTCGACCCCTGGTTCCCCGGCGACCTGACCACCGGCATCCTGAACGAAGACCACAAGGCCGCCATACTCTTCGAAGAGTTCGCCAACGACGAACCCTGCCCCGTCCTCGACCCAGACCGCGGCACCTGCGACCTCTACGAACACCGGCCCATCCTTTGCCGCACCTTCGGCCCACCGGTGCGCACTCCCGGCGACGGCGGCGAGATCAATCTCGCCACCTGCGAACTCTGCTTCACCCATGCCACCACCGAAGAGATCGCGGCCTGTGAACTCGACCCCACCCTCCCCGCTCAGGAAGAAGCCAGCAACCAGGCCTTCAACGCCGCCCACAACCTCCACGGCCAAACACTGATCGCTTACGCCCTTCGCGGCAAGTGAAACGACAAACATTCTTCTCCCGAAGCCAATCAAGTCCTTCAACATCGCCCTTGCCGTTTCTCTGTGGCCGCCATCACCCCAACACGGCGCGCAGCAAGAGGTAGATCGGCATCGATCCTGATGTTGCCCGATTGCTCTTCGCGCTTGGTATAAAGGATGCGTTGGTGCGCCGCGCGGCACGAGATCTCACCAGGAACCAGAAGGAGCGACGGATTGAAACCATTCAAGAAAGACATTGCGGGGATCGGTCTGCTGATGTTTGCAAACATCGCACTGGCACAACCGCAGGCAACGCTTCATATCGACCTCGGCAAACCGCTGCACGCAGTCAGCCCCACGTTGTACGGGATGATGACCGAGGAGATCAACTACTCCTACGACGGCGGCCTGTACGCGGAGATGGTGCGAAACCGCACGATGGAGCACGACTGGTCGGGACTGGCGCATTGGCGGTTGGTCGAGCTTGGAAACTCCTCCGCGTCTTACAGCGTCGACTCGACCACGGGGCCGAGTTCTGCCTTGCAGAGAAGCCTAAAGATTGAGGTGAAGCAGGCGGATCAGGGCGCTCGGGCCGGAGTACTCAACGAGGGCTGGTGGGGAATGGCCCTGCGGCCAAATACACGATATGAAGGCTCGTTCTATGCGAAGGCGGACTCGATTGCGGTCGGGCCAGTCGAGGCATCGCTTGTAAATGACAACACCGGAGAGGTTGTGGCATCGGCGTCTAGTGCGCCGCTTGCCACGGAATGGAAGCGTTACACCTTCGCGTTGAAGACCGGCAACATCAAAACATCTGCTGAAAACCATCTTCGGCTGACGGTCGCTCATCCCGGATTCCTCTGGCTGAACCTGGTGTCTCTCTTCCCCCCGACCTACAACAACCGGGCTAACGGAAACAGGGTCGACCTGATGGAGAAGATGGCGGCGATGAAGCCGGCGTTCCTCAGGTTGCCCGGAGGCAACTACCTGGAGGGTGACACCATTCAGGATCGCTACGATTGGAAGAACACCCTCGGCCCCTTGGTAGACCGTCCGACTCATCCGAGCCCATGGGGCTATCAGTCGTCCGATGGTCTCGGTTTGCTGGAGTTCCTGGAGTGGTGCGAGGATCTGAAGATCCAGCCTGTGCTCGCCGTCTATGCCGGCTACTCTCTCAAGGGAGCGCACATCTCACCCGGTCCGTACCTGAGCCCGTTTGTTGAAGATGCATTGGAAGAGATTGAATTCGTCTCCGGAGATGCAAACACTAAATGGGGTGGAGTGCGCGCGAAGCTGGGACATCCAGCGCCGTTTCCTCTGACCTATGTAGAGATTGGCAATGAGGATCAGTTTGATAAATCGGGCAGTTATGACGGACGATACGCCCAGTTCTACAAATCGATCAAAGCGAAGTACCCCAACCTGCAACTCATCGCCACGACGCCGGTGACGAGCATCAAGCCGGACGTGGTAGACGACCACTACTACAAGCAGGCTACGGAGTTCTTCAAGATGACCGGTCAATACGATGGGACGGACCGGCACGGTCCGAAGATCTTCGTCGGCGAGTGGGCGACGCGCGAGGGTTCGCCCACGACCAACTTCGGCGCGGCGCTGGGCGACGCAGCCTGGATGACCGGCCTCGAGCGCAATAGCGACTTGATCGTGATGGCGTCGTATGCGCCGCTTTTCGTCAACGTGAACCCCGGCGGGATGCAATGGTCGTCAGACCTGATCGGCTATGACGCGCTCTCCAGTTACGGATCGCCTGGATATTATGCGCAGGTCATGTTCGCGCAGCATCTCGGCGCCTCCGTACCGGCGTCCTCGATTACCGGCGCACCCGAACGCTTCTTCTACTCCGTGACCAATACTCCCGGAACCGGCGCGGTGTATTTGAAGCTGGTCAACGCGACCTCGACGCCCCAGTCCCTCCAAGTCGATCTCGCCGGCACGGTGCAGTTACAAGCCAGCGCACAGGTGACGACTCTGACCGGACACACCGCAGCCGAGACCAACACTATCGACCATCCTGAGCGGGTCGTACCCGCGATCAGCGAACTGAAGATTGCGGGCAACGAATTTAGCCATGTGGTTCCGGCATATTCGATCCAGGTACTGGAGCTCAAAACCAGATGAATGGTGGTGAACCATCCAATCAGAGTCAAGAGAACCGCGCGTACAACAGATACTCGTGGTTGCCTTCCATTCCAAGAATGGGTGAGTCGGTAAGGTCGATTTCCGAGCCATGATTGTCCAGTGCGCACATCCGGACTCTATCAATCGCCGCCTGTCGAGCGCCGGGATCGCGGACGATGCCGCCTCTACCGACGGCGGCACGGCCGGCTTCGAACTGCGGCTTGACCAGAATGACTGCACCCCCCTGCCAACGGCTCTCAGGCGTGCTGAGCGCGTTGAGAACGGCAGGCAGGACGAGAGTGGCGGAGATGAATGAAACATCCACGGCGAGAAATTGCGGAACAGGTGTTCCGGGAACGAGTAGTTCTCCGGCGCTGAGAAGGCGGGCGTTGGTGCGCTCGCGAAGGCTGACCCGCGGATCATCACGAAGTCTTTGAGCGATTTGGCCGTAGCCGGTGTCGACGGCAAGCACTGACGCGGCACCGTTTTGCAGCATACAGTCGGTGAATCCGCCGGTTGAGGCCCCTACATCGACGCAGGCTAGACCGAAGAGCGCTATCGACCAATGAGCGAGTGCACGTTCGAGTTTCAGGCCTCCGCGGCTGACATACTTCAGGTCGGAGCCAAGCAGCCGGATGGTGGCGGACAGGCGAACACCGGTCCCAGGTTTGTCGATGCGCTGATCATCGACCAGGACCCGTCCAGCAAGGACCAGTGCCTGCGCGCGTTTGCGGGAGGCCGCGTGCCCGAGATCGACAAGCAGTTTATCCAAACGGACCTTCGCAGTTTGTCTCTTAGCCAGAATCGGATTCGCTTGAACAGTCATAGGATGAACAAATCGAGAAAGTGCATCTATCTTCCCACAATGTGTAGAAACTGTATCGTCCGCAAACCGGCAATGAGTACATGCAATCCCGCATTTTGAGATAAAGTTACACTGACGTTGATTTAGTTGGCCTCGTGTCGGGTACTAGACGTAATTTCGTCTGCAAGGGATTGAGAAGTTACCCCGTTGAGCAATCTGTAATAGGCTTAGGTGCGTTCCATGTATAGAGAAACGGGACTCGTGAGTTCGCAACCGCCTTCTGGCCAGGACGACGCTGCCCTGCTCACGCTGGTGCGTAGTGGTGACGAGTACGCTATGGCGTCGCTGTTCGATCGTTACTCGAAGGTTGTGTATTCGGTCGCGTTACGTGTCCTGAGGGATCCGGCCTCGGCTGAAGATGTTCTACAGGAAATCTTTATGCAAATCTGGCGTAATCCCGAGAGCTTTGTTGCGACGCGAGGCAGCCTTGGCGGCTGGCTCGCCGTGGTATCGCGCAACCGCTCTATTGATACATTGCGCCGAAAGCGCCCCATGGAGTCGGTGGATGACATGCCACTGGCATCGAACTACAACCTCGCAAATGAGGCGGAACGAAACAGCTTGATGGAGAAGGCGCGAGGTGTGATCCATCTGCTCCCGGTAGAGCAGCGCAAGACGCTGGAGATGGCCTTCTTCGATGGGCTTACTCACTCCGAGATCGCCGAGATGACAGGCGATCCGCTGGGCACGGTGAAGACGAGAATACGCAGTGCCCTCGGTTCACTGAGAAAGGCGTTCACGGCATGAGCGATCAGCGACGCATTACCTCAGAAGATCTGACCTTGTTTGCCATGCAACTGCTTTCGAAAGAGGAGGCTGCCGAAGTGGCGGCTCACGTGGAAGAGTCTACGGCGGCTCGCCGTGAACTGGCAGAGATCCAAAGCGATCTGGCAATCTATGCCCATACGGTTGACATGCACTCGCCGCCGGCGCAGGCACGAGAACGCCTGGTCAAGCAGGTTGCTCGCGAGAAGAAGGTCGTTCCCCTCGAGCGCACTCCCGAGGCCACAGGCCGGCTTGGCCCTCTCCACGCAGCCAATGGAGCTGCGAACGAAAGCTATGGCAATCCGCGCGGCCTGGGAAGTGGTGCATATTTACTCGAGGACGAGCCGCCGGGAAAAAGCGCCGCTGCTAAGGTTTTTCCGTGGATCGGCTGGGCCGTCGCGGCTGGCCTTGCGGTTGCTTCGGGAGATCTGTACCACGAGCGGGATGCACTGCGCGGTACTGTGATGACTCAGGCCACCCAGCTCGACCATCTTAGCGCAGACGCCGCGGCGGCGCGGCAAGTGCTCGATGCCATGACCGATACCACGGCCATGCGCGTGACCCTGACGCAGAAGGGGCAGGCACCGGCGGTTCCTCAGGGGCGCGCTACCTATGTGGCCAACAAAGGCACTCTGATCTTCACAGCAAACAATCTGGAGCCGCTGCAGCCATCGAAGACCTATGAACTTTGGCTGATTCCCGCAGCAACGGGAGAGTCGCCGATACCGGCGGGAACCTTCCGTCCCGATGAGCGTGGCAATGCGAGTATCATCATGCCGCCACTACCCAAGGGAGTCGAGGCGAAGGCATTCGGTGTCACAGTTGAAGACGAAGGTGGAGCGACTACACCTACGATGCCGATTATTCTAGCGGGAACTTAGCCAAGGCACAGGATTCGGTTACACTCTCGCGTGGTTGAGATACACCGTGGTTGTCTTCACCAGAAACTTCAGAGCGATCTCCTAATGGGATGGCTCTGAAGTTTTGCGGAGGTCAGATCTGCAGTTCAGGGAGTGGTGACCCGAACCGAAACACCCAGGCCCTGCAATGGGACGGTTGTGTCGAGAGCATCTGTGTCGGTGCGGATTACTGTCATTAGAGACGACTCCGGCGAGGTCACGTAGACTTTTCCAGTAGGAGTGCCACTGGTGACTGCGATGTAGTTGCCATGTCCGTTCAGATTTGCGGCACCAGCGTTGAGAGGACTGTTGGGAAGAGGGATCGTCGCGGTGACGGTGTTCGTATTGAGATCGATGACCGACACAGTACAGCCGGTACTGACGCCGGCAACGGCGCTTCCGTCCGACGAGCAAGGCAGGCTGGCGTCCCCTCCATTGACGACATAAGCACGGCTGTTGGCCGCATCTTGAAGTACGCCGACCATAACGGGGTGGACGCCGACGGTAACGTTTGCAAGCACCGTGCCGAAACCGGCTGCGTCGACAGGATTCGCCGGATCGCAGTTGGGATTGGTTGGAAGCGCGGTTGCCGAACAAAGCGGGATACTGACGATGCTGACCGAGCCCGGCGTGGTGCCGTCGCCGGCATTAGCGACAACCATCTCACTGCGGACGCGCGCAAAATCCGCCCATATGGGAGCCACCGCTTTGGGATCGTGAATGGTGCCATTGGGAGTGTCGAGCAGATTGGTCTGCGCGTTGATGACGCTGACGGTGCCGTCGCCCTCGTTCATAATGAAGGCGCGCTTCGCGTCCGGAGTCATGATGCCGTAGACTGGCGCGGCTCCGACCGGAATGGGAGTGGAATCGAAGGTGTTGCTCGCTGTCTCGATAGTGAAGACCTCCCCATTGCCTCCGCCGGTGCGCTGGGCGATTGCATAGGACCTTGGTCCATTGGTGACCCCAACCGTGTAGATGGGGGAGAATCCCGAGGGAATCTGGAGCTGTTGCTGCAAGCTAAGCGCCAGCAAACCACTGAACTGAGAGACCACATCCTGGCCGGGGTCGGCGACGTAGGTGTTCGTTCCTTCGGGAAAGACGCTGGCGGGATTGGCACCCGGGAGCAACGTGGTCTGATTGATATTGCCGGTCAAAAGCGCCGTGTCGACGTCGAATGTGGTGAGCGTGTGATCACTGTTAAGCGTGTAGCCCTGGGTTCCGGCAGTGTTGAGGATGAGGTAATACGGATCGACTCCGACGTTAGCCGTGATGAGCACGGTATCTCCGGAGAAGTCTACGAACGTAACGAGTCCTGGAGTTGGCGCAGAGGGGGTGCCGGTGCTGGAGATGGCGACGGCAAACTTCTGCGTCTGGGCCGCGGGTCCGACCGGATTAATGGCGCTGACGACGGGTCGGTAATTCTCGCCGCAACCGACGCTCGACAGTAACGCCAGACTCACCGCCATCAAACCAACAACGGCAGCTGTGCGCGCGGACCGCAAAGTCAGCAACACTGATTGAAACCTGCGCCAGCGTGGCTGCGACTGAGTGTTTCCTTCATCTTCAATTCTTGCTAAGTGCAAAACCGCTCCCGCGATGATTCTGGTGTTCGCTATGCTCAAGTCTCGATTGTAAATCACAGCAACAGGAACTTCAGGTCACGTGGCAAATGCAGTGGGCCGCATACCTAGTAGAGAAGAAACTCAACCTCAACTCCGCGAAACCGTGGCCCCGTCGCCGCCTGTACCCGCTTGCTCTTGTTTAGGTTTTCCAATTGCCGGGTCTGACACTGCCGTACGGCTCAAAAGCCTCGCTCCTTGAAAATGCCTCCGTACGATTTCAGAATACCCTGAAGCGTCTTTCCGCAACGTGGCTGTGCCGGGACGCTGTGACGCATCTGTGGAGAATGAAAGCGAACAATTAAATTCACTCGTGACCTGCTGCTGGCTCGGATTTTCCTGGATGCCTATGGAAGGCTTGTGGCGGAGAGACAGGGATTCGAACCCTGGATACCTTGCGGTATACACGCTTTCCAAGCGTGCGCCTTCAGCCACTCGGCCATCTCTCCGCATGACTCGCGGACTACTTGAATCTAACACACCCTGCACGCGCTGGAGGCTGACACGTGCTCGGTTAGAGGTGGTGTCGGCTACTGAGATACACAACATTCGCCGTCTCAGGAATGATCCAGTAGGCTTCATCCACTTGGTAAGTTGAAATTGAAAGGAAGTTGATTCTTGGGAGCCCTATTCACCTATGGAACGCGCAGAGGCCGGAAACCGCTGGTAGGAAACAAGCCCGTCGGATAGCTCTCAGTCGGTTGCTGTTTTTTGAAAAGGTAACGGACGAAGAACCCGCCCGAGACCGTGTTGAAGTTGTTGGTATTGTTCGCAGAGAGGAACGATCCGACATACCAGTGATCGGCGACGCGATATGCTTCTTCGGTGTTGAAGGCGTAGTTCAGGCCCGTATTGCTGCTGATGGGAGTCTGGGCGTTGCCTGAGCCAGTCTGCAAAGCTAGATCCAGAGGATAGTAAGGCGCAGCATCTTGCTGGAAGCTCTGCACGCCAACGCTGCCGGCAATCAGATAGTGAAAATCGGTCTTGTAAGAGCCGCTGAAGCTGACGGGGACGCCTGCGAGGAAGAAGATGTTAGGGCTGAAGTAGCCGCCCTGTCCATACGTCAGACCTAGTTCGTTATGGTCGAAGTGCATTCCAAAAAAGTTAGCGCCTATGTTGAGACTGCCGTACCCGGGCCACGTCTTGACCTGGAAATAGGCGCCCATGATTCCCTCGTACTTGCGGTTTTCAAGAACGTGAAACCCGGTCAGATCGGCGCCGTCCGCTGAGACATAGAGTCCGGCTTTCGCGGACCCAACATCGAGACGAATCCCGCCGCCGGTCGAGACAACGCCGCCCCAGATATTACCCGAAAAGACGGGCGAAATTGAGCCCGGATCGCGAAGTCCGGCATAAGAGAGCTGCGTCTCTCTTACTGAATCGCGGTCACCAAAGAAGGTGAAATGGCCTCCCAGCGGACGCCATTCGAGTCTTGCGGTTACGTTTGCGACCAGGAATTGGTAAGGCGTATAGCCGACTGCAACCCCGAAGTTGGTTGTCGATAGCTGCAACTCGCCGCCAATGCCGCTGGAGAACTGCTGGGCGGGCGGGACAAGTGCATTGCCCGGCAGCGTGCCGAGGACCGGAATCGTTCCAGTAGAGTTTTGGAAGGACGCAGTATCGATCGCTCCGGAGTTCAGGAAGACCGGCCGCGCGACGACGGTAGCGCGGACTGCCTTGCCGAGAACTCCCGAAGCCTCGAAGGGCGATTCCAAGTCGGTGAGGCGGTCGAAGCCTGGGGTTCCGCTGCGGTAGCGAGCGAAGCCCGTACCTCCAACCCAGCCGCTGTAGGATGCCTCCAACGTAGAAAGATCCAGTTCAGTCTGCTCACGCTGGCTCAGTGGAGGACCGGGAGCAACAGCGGAGTTGGGATCGTAGGGGCCTCGCAACGGCGGCACGCTCTTTGCAAGGAGGTCTGCGTCTGTCGGAGGTGCGCCCTGCTGGACCGGCGGCCCCAGCACGGGGTAGCCGGTTCCCGTCAGCGGCTGCGAGACGCCAGGATATTGAAGGGGAGCGAGCGGCACTACTGGTGTGGAAGAAGAAGCATTCGCTTGCGCTCTGCGACGATGGGAGGAAGCGGAACTGGGAGTTGCGCCGGGCTTTGGATATTGCTGACCGTAGCTCTCTCCTTCTGACTGCGGCTGCGACTGTCCGTTGAACTGCGCATTCTCAGTTTGCACCGAGTTGCTGTAGTCATCGGCGGGCGGATGACTCTGGCCTTCTCGAGCGCGGCCCCCTGCGTTCTGCGTGGCAAAAAGATCAGGATGGTTATCGGCTTGGCGCGCCGGATGCGAGTTTGGCATGTAGCGGGCAGTGGGCAATACGTCGGTCACGTCCGGCTGAGGTGGCGCATTCCTCGGGCTGCTGTCGCCGAGTTGAACCGGTACGGCAGAAGGCGTATAGCCGGCATTCTGAGTTTGAGGCGTATAGGGAACATAGGCTCCATAGACCTCCTGTTGCGGGTGGGACGTGACAAGCGGCGGGCTCTGTGATTCGGCCTGCTGCGTGAGGCGCTGAATCTGCAGTCGCTGGTAGTCCCGCGAGGAGATTTCCGGAGTGGTGGAATCGGCCGTGTAGGAGGATGTGGCTCCTGCATCCGCCGGTACGCTCGATGAAGGTTGTGTATTGGATGATTCGGGAATGTAGTTCCCTAGCGTCGATCTACCTGGTCCAGGCTGAACCACGCGATAACCTGGATTCGTCATATAGGAGGGTACGACGTCCGGGCGCCCCTGCACCTGCACGGGCGCCTGACCATAGGCGTTGCTGTAATTCGGAAGATACGGCTGGGCCGGCTCGGACGACTGAATTCCGGCATCCAGAGAGGCGCCGTCCTGAGAACTTAGTAGCGTTGCGAGATCCTGCGGCTGCGTTGGTGCCGGTAGTCGAGTAACGGGTTGGGGCTGGCTGAGTTCGGCGGCAAGTTCAGCGCCTGGATCCCCAGGGGGGAGCGCCGCCAGGGAAGCCTTGTAATACTCCGAGGCTCGGGTGCTGTTGCCCCTGGCCTGCTCGAACTTGGCGCCAAGGGTCAGCATGTCGGCGTCTTTGGGATACTCGTCCAGCCCGTAGCGGAGCCAAGTCTCCGCAGACCTCATGTCTGCCGCGGCCAGCGCAGCGCCAACTGCGGATTTGTAGTCCGAGGCGGTGGCGGAGGTCATGTCCTGCGCCTTGAAGATGAGCACAGCTTGCTTCGGCAGGCCAGCGCGAGCGTAACCGGAGGCGAGAGCCCGGAGTACAGCGGGGTTGTCGGGGAACGACCGCGCCGCAGCGTTAAGGATCGCCAACGAACGCTTGATATGGCCGGCAGCGGCAGCCTGGTTTGCGCGACGCACGGCCCAGTTGGTCCAGATGGTCTGGACCGTCCGGCGCTGCTCATCCGTGAGATCCTGGCGGCCTCCCAGGAGCATCAACTGCCGGTAGAGTCCAGTGTCGTCTCCACCGTTGAAGAGCAGCCATGCGTCCTGCACGTCGATGTCCGCAGGAGCTTGTGTCCGCTGAGAAGCGTAGTGCTGCTGTACGCGATTGATGAAGATTCGTGCTTCCTGGGGTTGGTTCAGCGCGTTATAGATGGCGCCTACGGTCTGGAGGTACTCGACGTCATTCTCAAGCTGCTTGCGGGCGGCGAGGGGGATTTGCTGGATCTGAGCGACAGCTTCCTGGTCGCGGCCCGCAGCATGAAGGACGGTTAGCAAACCCTTCCAGGCGTCGGGACGGTCGTTGTTCTCTGCCAACACCTGCCGGTAGATCGGAAAAGCATTCTTCGCATCGTTGCGCGACAAGTAGATTCCGGCGAGTTCGAGCAGCACCGCAGTCGAGGGCTTTTGTCCCGCAGCGGTCTGCTGCGCGATCGATTTCTCAAGGATGTCCTGCGCGATGTCAAGCTTGTTCTGGCTTTGATAGATCGACGCGACAGTGACCTGGAAACCGGGGTCGCGCATGGCGGCCTGGTAGCTGGAAGGCGGCATGTTCTGCAGGGTATGTAGCGCTTGCGAATCTTGCTTCAACGCGTGCTGCACACGTACAAGTCCTTGCCAGGCGGCGGCGTTCGCGAGATCTGCTGTGAGCACCTGCTTGTATAGGCCAGCCGCCTGGTCGAGGTGGTTCGCCTGTTGGAGCAGAGCGGCGTACTGAAGCTGCGTCTCTACCTGCAGGCCGTGAGCCCCGGACGGAAACGGAAGATCGAGCGCGGCCCGGAGAACTCGCTGGGCGTCCGCGTCGCGCCCAACGGCGGAATAGGCAGAGGCGAGCGTACGAAGGAAGTCTGGATCGCGCATCAACTGGGCGCGGACGTTCGCTGGAATGCGGCGCTCTGTCAAAAGCGCTCCGGGCGCATTCCCCGCGCTAAACTGTGCCATGAAGAGCCCGCGCCATGCGGCGGGAGCGGAAGGCCTCATTTTAAGGTAACGATCATAAACGTCGATAGCTGCTTCCGATTGCTGTGCCTTCAACAGTGTGCCGCCCAGTCCTTCCAAAGCTTCGGGACTGGTGGGACGTATCGCGAGCGCCGAACGATATTGCTGCTCGGCCGTAGTTAAATCGTCTTCGTTCAGCGCGGTCGCCCCCTGGCTCATCAAAGTATAGAAATGGGCGCTTTCGAGCGCGCTGTCGAGTCCAGTGTCGCGCGCTCCGTATTGCTTTGCCTGCTCAAGGAAGCTGATCGCTCCGCCGAAGTTCGATTGCTGCATACGCACATATCCCATGCCAGCCAATGCGCGGGCGTCCTGCGGATCGGCTGCGAGAAGGTCTTTGAACCGCAACTCGGCTTCGGGAAGGTTCTTTGCGTTGAGCGCGTTGTAGGCTGCCTGCTCCTTCGAACCCCTTTCACGGGCGACCTTATTTTCGGCAAGCTCCTCTGGCGTCTGCGGAGCACGGATGGCGCTGGATTTCGGCTGGTTACGCAGAGCCTGACTGAGCTGCGCATCCTCGTGCTTGGCTAGATAGGCGCGTATGTCGGCCGCAGAGGCGGGACTCGCTGAGTCCCACACCAGCGATTGACGCAGCGCTTCGACCGCCTGGGGATCGTTCGGATGGTGTTCGAGGTACTTTCGGCCTTCGGCACGGGTCTTCTGATTGTAGGTAAGGATACGGCCAAGTGCGATCTGATACCGCGAGTCTTCCGGGTGCTTCTCGATTAAAGCGCGAAGCCCGGCGATCGCATGCGGACGTCCGTCTTCCGTAGCCGACTCGGTCTCGTAGTAGGCCAGCGCCCATTCTCCCTGCGGCGGCGTGTCGCCAAAGACCTGACGATAGATTTTCATGGCCTGAGCATATTGGCCGGATTCGGAGAACTTCGCCGCTTGCTGGAGCTGGGCACTTTGACTTGCCTGCGAGGTCATACTCTCGATCTTCGCTATTTCGATATCGTTGGGGCTGATGGCACGGAGGCGATCAAGGTATGTTCCCGCAAGTGCGGTGTTGCCGCTCAGCTTGGCAGAACGGGCCAGCCCGGAGAGTGCCGCTGTATTGTTTGGGTCGGCGAGAAGAACCTGCTGCCAGGTTTGCGCGGCCATGTCCATGCGACCGCGAGCCTCGAGGGCGCGCGCCTTATCGAGTAGCGACTGTGTCGCCACGTCTGATGACTGGCCGCGCAACCACTCTTCACCGGGCGCCAGAAAGAGAACGCCGAGCAGAAGTGCAGTTACCAGCGACCGGATTTGCAAGCGATTCTTCATGACCTATCAAGCACGAGACACGCTGCCAAGGGTAACCAGATTCGACACCTCTGTCATCCTAACGAAGCTTACCGCTTTTTTACGTTTTTGTACTGCTTTATTCTTGGTATTTACTGGTTTGTTACTAATGATGCTACCTACTCTGGCGTCCCTGCGCCATTTGACCCTTCGAGTTTCCGCTCCCGCCGAAAGGGTGCCGCTGCCGTGCCGGCCCATAGAAAACAATGGGAGGTTTTGATCATAATACGCGCCCTCCTCGCCATAGAGTTCCGGAACAGAGTTCCCAAGCCGTGGTGAGCTATCCGGCATTCAGTTTCTGCGGTGTTTCATGTTAGGCGCGCACGCGTAGACGATGTGGCTGAGGGAACTCCGCCTTCTCTCGGACGAAACGATGCACATGAACGAAGGATGTGCCGCAGAACGCCAGAGACAGCATCCTGACAACCTCCAACGGCATCGCTGAAGAGTATCGGCGAGACTGACGGGTATCTAGTTGCTTCCCTGGAGACGAGTACGTGCCTTCCTCCGCAGGAGCGAGCGCAGGATGACTGCCATCAGAAAGCAGAAAAGAATGGTCGATATGACCATCAACCATTGATAGTCCGAGAACAGCATGTTGAGCTCGATCCACAGAGAGAGCGAACCAACCCGGTAGACGTCATTTCCGATACGATAGGAAACGAAGCGCGACCCATGCAGCACACTGACCGACTGTGATATGTCGGACGACTGCGATGTCTTGAGGAAGACGGATAAAAAGTTAGGCACTACTGTGTTGTCTCTGAGTGCAACGACGACGACAGAGCGGTTCGATCCGCTCGGCCACTCGATGCCCTCGATCAAAGCATCGGGCAGACCGCCAGCAGTCTCAAGTTCGCCAGACTGGACCCGGTCAGAGCTGCGCACCTTCCACCAGGCGTGCTGCAACTGTGCAAAGAACCCCTGCGTGTCCTGGATGTGCAGGCCGCTACCGTCGACTCCCACAGGAAGTGATGGGTTCAAGCGGCCGATAGCACTCTGATCGTCCACCGTGCCAAGCACAAGGTAGTCCTTCCTGCCGTCGGTTTTCATGGCCTCGGAGCTGACGACCGTTACATTCAGCACGGGATAGCCGGTCTGCGCTCCAAAGTGTCCCATCAAGGTGAGATACATCTCCAACTCTTCTGGGCTCGGAGTCTCCGGCATAACGACCGCTGTGTCCGACAGGTCGGCCTTGCGGGTGAACGGATATCCCGCGTTGGCGAAGATCTCAAGATTCGGCAACGTTGCCCAATGTGGAATTCCCTGAATGTCCAGATAGGAGTCTCTGAGAATCGACCCTTGGAGATTGTATGGAGCGGTATTCTGGCACTCGCCCTTCTTGGCGAGCATGAAGGCAAAGCGTAGCAGCATCGAATTCGAAAATGGACGCATATCCGACACCGGCACCGGCACAATCGTGTCGAGTTGCGCGGAGGCTCTGTCAGTGTGCGGCAGAGGTGTCGAGCTGACGTAGGAGTCGTTTATGGAAACCTGTAGCGTGCTGTCGTTCGATATGGGAATCCCGTTGTATCGATATCCCAGATGAAAACCGAGGTTCTGCTGCGCACCGTAGTACAGATCCGGCGGCAGGTGCATATAAACGGCGACCGGCCCAGAGCCGTCGCTTCTCAGATCCGCGGGCTGAGTTATATCGCCGATGTGAGTAACTTTTTCAGTGCTGAGCCACCGCGGAGCGTCATCAGGTTCGCGCGGCGCCGGAAGTTTGATGCTGGGAACCCGTACCTGATCCCCATTCAGGAGGTCACGTTGCAACGTCAGCCCATACGATGCATTCAGCACATCATCGGCAGAGTCCCCTGAGATCACGAGAACTTTGGAGTAAGGGTCCGAGGGATTGGCTCGCATCGAAATGGTTGCTCCCGATCCAGCGTTCACCTGTAACGAGGCTGGAAGCGCCGAGTTGCTCTCTCCGATCACGATCGCGTTGCCCTCCGGAATCGTGCCGATCGACACCGGAAAGCGTATAGGATGGGAATCCGCCTGGATGCCAAACCACGACGCGATGATTCCAGCGGCCTGTAGCGCTTTCGATGATGGCTGAGCGAGGAAGACGATCGGAATGGAGGGGCGCAGATTTACTGCTGAGTCGTAGAAAGGCGAAGGCAGCCTGCCGAGGTCGTCCCGAAGAACTATAAGCGCCCCTGCCAATTCAATCGTCGAGTTGTTGTCGACATGACTCCAAAGGGTGGAATGCGACGGGTCCTCGCATTTCATCGTGTAGTGTCCGACGAACTGGAAGGTGAGGTCGTTACTGTGTACAAGCATTTCCGCCGGGATCGTCAGAGTGGCTTCTAGAAGCGCATTGTTTTCGGCGCGCTGACCGTCTACAGCGTCTCGCGGGCTCTGAAGGACGCCGGAAGGCTGAGCGGTCACCGGCAAAGTAGCAAACAACGTGCCATTCAGGCTCACATTCAAGTGGCTGAGCGACGGAATGAGTCCCGGTGAGAAGTGATAGCGAAGGTGCATCGTCGCCGTTTTTACGATCTGATTCTGTGGAAGGAGAAAATGAACGGAGTCGGAAGCGTCGACGCCTCGAAGGACAATCGTCTCGGGTACTCCAAGGTCGGAAAGAGCAAGGGTGTTGTGAAATGTTCCGGAGACCGGTCGCGCCGTTCCCTGCGGGCCAGATACCGAGGTGGGCTGCATCGAAGGAAGAGTCGCCGCCGATCCACTTTGACGATGCTGCGTCGCTGGCGAATCGATTTGCGCTCCAATCGGGGGTGCAACAAACGAATGCATTTGGGCAGACAGGCTGCTATTGCCAAAGAGAACGGCTAGCAAAACAAGTGGGGCGATGCTAACCGCAAGTCGTCCCTTGACGGGACTGGTCGTTGGCTTCACGTAAGCTCGTATCGTCTGGCTAAGGCCATGCAGGGCGAGTTGGAAGATCCGTAGGAGGCTGGTAAGCGGCTTGTCGGGCTCGCGCGTTTCTCCCCAGCCGAGCCAGGTATCGGCTCGGGAGTAAAGCACCATCGTCAGCGCCTCTTCTTCCTGAAGGGTCAGAGGGTCGAACTGGGCCCTGATCACGTTGCCGCTGACTCCAATTAGCGTAGCGGGCAAAGTGGCACTTCCGTCCAGCACTGGAAGAGTCAGTCGGACGGGTTCTCCAGCACTTGCCGTGAAGTCGCGCTCCATGCGGATCATCAGTCCTCCGCTGGAAAGGTCGGTGGTCACGCCGTGGATAAGGCTGCCGTTGGCAAGCCGCACATCGGCCGGAACCGTCATCGCGAGACGAACCGTCTGGCGGCGCTGGCGGCGCTCCCATGCAACCGAAGTCGCGACGCCCAGGATGATGAGGTTGAAGAAAATCCAGAGCAGGTTCATTGCAATCGTTCCAGCATGATTACCGTCATACATTCCGGCAAGCACATCGAGGGGCCACACCGAGTCGCTTCCAGGAAACTGAAAGAATCGCGGAATAGCGCAGAGAATTCCAAGCACGTTCATGGAGATCATGAACAGGAAGGGCAGCGCGATGCGGCGATCGAAGAATTGGCGGTTGACGACGCCACCCTTCGCCGTCACGTCAAAGCTGCCAAGCTTCGGATTGATCAACGCCAGCATGGTTGGCAGAAAGATGTATGGCGCCAGAACGGTCTCATAGATCTCGTTCCAGAAAGAGTGACGGTGCTGGCCTTGAATACGAGAGTTCGTGATACTCGATAAGACCAGATGTGGCGCAGCATAGGCGAGAATGGCCGCCCAATAGCCCGGCACGTTGACATGTCCGAAGACGAGGTAGATTAACGGAGCCGTGAGGAAGATAAGCCGCGGCAACGCGTAGAGGAAATGAGTCATTGCATTGAAATAGCAAAGCCGTTGCGCCGACGTGAGTCCCGGTGCAAAGAGTGGATTATCGGTGCGCATGATCTGAATCATGCCTCGCGCCCAGCGAATGCGCTGCTTGACGTGTCCGCTAAGCCGCTCGGTCGCCAGCCCGGCTGCTTGAGGGATATTGATATAAGCGGTATTCCAGCCGTTCATCTGCATGCGTAGCGAGGTATGCGCGTCTTCGGTGACGGTCTCCACAGCGATGCCGCCAATCTCATCCAACGCGGAACGCCGCAGCACCGCGCAGGAGCCGCAGAAGAAGGTCGCGTTCCAAAAGTCGTTGCCATCCTGAACCACACCGTAGAAGAGCTCTCCCTCGTTGGGTATCGTGCGGAACTGTCCAAGATTGCGCTCGAACGGATCCGGTGAATAGAAGTGGTGCGGCGTTTGCAGCATGCCCAGCTTGCTATCGCGCAAGAACCAGCCGAGGGTCACCTGCATGAAGCTGCGGGTCGGAACGTGATCGCAGTCGAAGATCGCTACGTACGGCGCGTCCAGGCGGGCGAGTGCCCGGTTGATGTTGCCGGCCTTTGCGTGCTTGTTGTCATCGCGCGTCATGTAGCCAATGCCTGCCTCTTCCGCAAACCTGCGGAACTCCTCGCGTCTGCCGTCGTCCAGAATGTAGACGTTGAGCTTGTCGGCCGGCCAGTCGATGTTCATCGCGGCCAGTGCGGTGTATTTCACGACGCTCAAGGGCTCATTGTAGGTAGGGATCAGAAGATCGACGGTCGGCCACAAGTCCGGGTCGTCCGGCAGAGGCACTGGCGTGCGGCGCAGCGGCCAGAGAGTTTGTACATAGCCAAGAAAGAGAATGATGAATGCGTACGACTCGGCAAAAATCAATAGCCAGATGAAGAAGGCGTCCAGGAGGCTCCAGGCAGAGCCCGGATCGAGAAAAAATCTGACGGTCGTGGAGATGCGCCAGAAGCCGTAGCGGAAGGTCGAGAACATCGAGACCAACATCAATGTCAGTGTCACCAGATAGGAGCTCGAACTGCGATCCAGCCAGACAATAAGCGCAATTGTAAGGATGCCGAGCACGATCTGCTGTGGCCAGGTCAATTCCAGAATGCCGGTAAATCCAAGCAGGACGACTCCGCCGACGAGAACCAGAAGCCTTAGCAGCTTGAAAAAAAGACCATCACCCGATTCGAACTGCTTGAAGAAGGCCCAACGGATCATCTTTCGCTCCAGCGCACATTGCGGAACCCGGCGGTGGCTGGAGCAGCGACGGTGCGAAGCCATGTTGCAACGTTCATGTAATCCTCTGCAACGGCCGCGTCCGGGGCGTAATCAACAACAGTCATGCCTTCGGCTAATGCTTCGCTGACGGCCGGTGCACGGCGAATCACAAACGGAAGCAGCCGGTCGCCAAGCTGGCGGCGCATGACTTCACGCACATCGAGGTGCAGCGGCAGCGACGGATCGAACTGGTTGAGGACGTAGTACGGCTGCAGCAGCCGACCATCGCCATCGCTTACGCCGCTGAAAAATTTCTCCAGGGTCTGCAAGCTGATGACGGAGTTCATATCCGGTGCCACCGGTACAAGGATCGTCGGGCTCATGCGGGACATTCGGCCGACGATCCAGCTTGAACGAACGGTCAGATCGAGAAGAATGCGGTGCGTGCCGCGACTGTTGCTAATGATCTCCTCGGCCAGCATCTCCTGCGCCTCATCGTTGCCTGCCTTTTGTTCGACGTCGTAGCTCACCAGGTAGATTGGAGCGTCGGTGCTGCCGCTTGGGGGGGAGAACGTGCGAACCGTCCCTTGCCGAAGCTCACTGGCGCCGAAATAAAAAGGCAATAGGCCGTGTGAGGTCGTATCGGTGAGCAGAACCTTTTCTCCCATGGATGACAGAGAACGTCCCACCGTAGCGACCAGACTTGTCTTGCCCACACCGCCCGCCAGCGAGAAGACCGCGACAACTGGCGTTCTGGTTTCCTTCTGACGTACCGGCGCCGGCTCAAGCTCCTGGCCGGGCTGCGCGAAAACGCCTTTGAGCGCGAACCAGCGAGCTGCAACACGCTCGCGCGAATGCTGAAGTGTATCGGCTACCGAAGACTGCGGCGCAAGGAGAGGAGGAGCCATAGACCGCCGCGGAGGCTGCTGGGCGGCAGGCGCATAAAGCCATGCGGGGCCGGCTGGATCCGCAGCGGTTCGTTGCGGAGCAGGGTTGACCGAATCGGCCGGGTTCTCCTGCGTCGTGCGTCGCCCAACCGCGGAGGCTCCCTGCGGCTGCTGATACTCGAAATCATCCTGGGCGCGGCGGCCGCGTGCTGCGTCGACCGACGCCAAAGCGTGAGAGAACGGCGAAACCGGGCGCGATTCTGCGACCGGTGCGGGCGCGGAACGCGACGAGGCCGCCCTAGGAGCGGCAGGTACATTCGCTACAGAGCCGCCAGCAACATCCCCTTTGAAGCCTTGTCTTACCTCTGATCCAGGCCCAAAGTCGGTGTCTCCTACGGGTCGAAGGGGCGGAACGTCCGGACTGGCAGGAGGCGGCTGGCCTGGCTGCGGCCGCATACCTTGCACTGGAGGAGCATCTGTGCGGCGCTGCCCGAATTGAGGCGTCTGGACCTCACCAGGATTGGCAGCGGGGCCGGTGTCTGAGGAAGCACGGGAAGAAGCAGCGGAAGCCTCGTGGAAGGGTTTGATGTCTCGCCTCCACTCCTTTCCAGGTGCTGGATCCGGCACTGAACGAACCTGCGCCTGGGGAAGCCGCCGTGTCGAATCATCGAAGGTGTTACCGGCAGCGGGAGTTTCGTGATCGGGCCCGCGGTAGATCTGGCGCACGCCTGACGCATCGTCTGGGCGGTAGCCTTGCGGCCGCCGGGGGGAGATTTGTGGCGGGGCCGGACTGCGCCGCTCTTCCCGGGGAGAAGTCGATCTCTCCGCAGGTTGCTGATCGTCGCCGCGCTCATGGCTGGAGAGCACGGAATCCTGGGGCGTCCTGTCTGATGGCTGCATGGTGGGGACCGATTCCCTTTGCGTTTGGATGGGGACAGCGGACGAACCCGGCGGGTGCGCGTTCGAATACGTGGTGTAAGGGTCTGTCACTTGCCCGGGCAGGTCTGCCGAATCCTGCTGCACCCCCTGCACTGCCCTGCGACGGATCTCCGACTCCGCATATCGCGCGGCCTGTCGTTGCGCGGAGGCATGCGCTTCCGCAATCTCGCGCTCCTCGCGTCGCGCGGCTGCCTCGGCAACCGCCGCAGCCTCGGCCCGTCGAGCAGCCTCCACCCGCTCCGCAACTGCAGTTCGAGCGGCTTCTTCTGCCGCGCGCAACGAGCGCTCGACCGAAGAGTCTGTCTCTTCCGGGTGGCGTCTCCGCGCAGCCTCGCTAGCCTGATGAGCCGCAGTGTCCGCTGCCTTCGCCGCAGCCTCTGCTTCCGCCTGCGCGAGCAACGCCTGTTCGCGCACCTGCTCCGCCGCCCGATGCCGCAGCTGCGCCCGATACTCGCGGCGCGATGCTGAAAAATCACGATATTTTGCTCCGTGCAAGTTAGCCCAGGAGTAGAGAACGGCCACATCCTCTGGTGTCTCTGCTACAGCAACTTCATCGACCCTATCCTTGCCGCGAGCATCCATTGTCGTCTAGCCCTGTATGTTCTCGTGATGATGTCATTTCGATTTGAATCGCCGGGATCGCCTGCCAGGCTGGAAGAGGCTGCACTTATTATCATGCAATTACCCTGAGGCTACTTTGAGGGTTAGTCCAAGTCAATGAATCCGTCGTGCGACTTAAGTGTGACCCAAGGTAAACCAAGAGGCGCAAGGCCCTAGTAAACAAAGGCGCAAATGCAAAGCGACGCTCCGCACCGAAGTACAATCAATCCGTAGGGAAGCTCTGCGGGCCGGATGCCTCATTCTCGCAGATTACTCCTCTCCGGCGACCATCTTTCATTGCATTTCCAACGGGCGCGCACCCCGATGTGTACCCCTCGAACGAGTCTCCATTTCCTCAGCCTGAGAGTTGCTCGGGGGAGCGGCGCTCAACTTCACCAGGGAGCTGGGATAGTTCTCCCCATGTGCTAACTTGGAAGTGTGGTTTGAGAGCGTAGCTCAGTTGGTAGAGCATCGCCCTTTTAAGGCGTTGGTCCTGGGTTCGAGCCCCAGCGCTCTCACCATCGTTCACCCTCAGATACACTCCCTATTGACATTGACCAGCCAGGTGGCGCCTTCTGATCTGGCAGCCGATAGCGCTGGAGAGCGTGTCTGACCGGGTAAGAAGCCGGAGGCGAATCTTACGCGGTGGGTTTGTCCGGGGCCGCTATTACGGCGCAAAACTCATCAAGAAATCTCTCGCTATACTCCCCAATCAAACCCCTCACAGTCTGCGCTGAGTCATCGCACACGATCAGGCCAGCATGGTGATTGCGGTTCAGCCGCCAGACAATCTCTGGGGCGTGATACTGGCTGGTATCGGGATGTTCCTGGCGTGCGAGGCAGATGACGCTTCCGGCGTATCGAGGCTGCAAGGCTGGCAATGCATAGTCCGTCCCGAGCAGCGCGGCGACTTCGATCCGCGCCCATTCGACCCACGGGTTGATGCCCGAGCCAAACTCCACGACCTCCGCAATATGAGCTCCGCCCACTCGTGCCGCCGTCTCCAGGAAGTAGTACCTGCCGTCGGAATGCGCCTTGATGAACTCCGTGTGCGTAACGCCCGACACAAGCGCCAGCGCCTTGATAACCTGACGGTGAAGCTCTTCCAGACGATGAGCCTCCCCCGATTCCCTGCTCAACGCCGTCGTGCTGAAGACCCCTCCCTGGTGCATCGTCTGCATCGGCGGCTGCCCATATTTGTACGCAGAGCCAAACACTGTATGCCCCTTCCACGTCACCCCCTCTACGTGAAAAATCTCCCCCGGCACGAACCGCTCCAGCACATAATGAGACTGCATATCCCCAAGCTGGTCGAGCACCTGCCAAAGCTGATCGGGCGCCTCGATCATGCGGATCCCGATCGCCGAAGCGTTGGTACGAGGCTTTAGCAGCCACGGCCCGGGAACGTTATTCATGAAGTTCCGCAGATCGTCGTACAGGAAGACCGGACTGAACTCCGGCACCGGAATTCCGCACTCCCGCGCCCGCACCCGCATCGCCAGCTTGTCGCGAAATAAGCGGGTCGGCGTCTCCCCCATGCCCGGCAGACGCATGTGTTCTCGCAACAGCGCCGCCACCTCAAGATCGAACTCGTCCAGCGGCACGATTCGGTCGATCCGGTTCTCCCGCGCCAGATAAGTGACCGTATTCAGTACCTGCTGCGGCGTGAGATTCTCCGGCATCGTGAAAAACTTGTTGATCGCATCGCGAGGCCAGTCCGCGTCGCGCAGCGGATCGACCGTGAGCAGCAGGACTTCCACGCCTTGACGTGCGACTTCCTGCAAAAACCGCTGGCCCTTTTCATAGGTGCTTATACAAAGAATCGCAGGTTTGTGTTGCTGATCCGTCATGCTGGCTCCTTGCCGACCGGGATTTCAAACAGACACGAATCTACTCTCGCACAGGCAAAGACGTTGCTAGCTTGCCCCTATCTCTCTTCACATCCAACGCGATACCTCGCGACCCGGAGTTGAAACTTCAATGCGCTGTCAGAGGCTCTTCCGCAAAGGTCTTCCTGACACCGTCTTCGAGCGTCGTAAACGGCGCACTGTAGCCGGCCACCCGCAATCCACTCACATCCGCCTGCGTGTAATGCTGATATCTGTTCTTCAAGTCGCCCGGAAACGGAATGTATTCAATCGTCCCCTGCCCATCTACCTGCATCAGCGCCCCGGCAACGGCTTTGAACGTCCGCGCCTCACCCGTACCCGCGTTCACCACTGCATGAACCTGTTTCTTCGGCCCTTCTGGGAGCAGACAGGCAAAGAACATATTGATCCTCGCCAGATCTTCGACGAAGACAAAATCGCGCCGCTGCTCTCCGTTGTTATATCCGCCCGAACCCTCGAACATCCGTATAGTGCGCGTCATCTTCAACTGCTCCGCAAAGTGATGAATCACGCTCGCCATACGTCCCTTGTGCTGTTCCCGCGGGCCATAGACGTTGAAGTACCGCAGTCCTACTACCGTGCTCTTCATCTCGGGCGCAAGCCGCCGCACATAGTTGTCGAAGACGAGTTTGGAGTAGCCATACACGTTCAGCGGCCGTTCGTTCGCGGGATCAACGGCAAAGCTTGTGCTCGCTCCATACACTGCTGCCGTCGATGCATAGACCATCGGAATTTTGCGGTCGAGCGCAAAGTGCAGCAGTTCCTTCGAATACGTGAAGTTGTTGTCCATCATGTAGCGGCCGTCGTCTTCGAGCGTGTTCGAGCAGGCCCCCTGATGCAGGATGGCCCTGATCTTCGTGTTCTCAAAGTGTCCGGCCTTGAGAGCCGACCGGAACTCGCGCTTGTCCATGTAATCGGCGTATCGGGCGCCTGCGAGATTGAGAAACTTCGGCTTGCGAAAATTTTCCGTAGAAGACGCGAGTGCTTGAGGAGTCAGATTATCCACCACCAGGATATTGCGCTCGCCCTCTCGATTAAGCGCATGAACCAGGTTGCTACCGACAAACCCCGCTCCGCCCGTAACTAGTATCACTGCCCAGCCTCCGCGTCTGCTGTTGGCGTCTCCGCCAGCTTCTTCACTATATTCGTCGTGGAAAATCCTTCCACCGTTGGGATGATCTCCACACGGCCGCCCCATGCGATCACATCTTCATGCCCTACGACGGTCTCGATCCTATAATCGCCGCCCTTCACCAGCACGTTCGGCTTCAACGAGCGAATGAGTTCCAGCGGCGTGTCTTCGTCGAATAGAACGACCGCATCGACCGCAGCGAGCGCAGCCATCACCCGCGCCCGCTCCTGCTCTCCCACAATGGGCCTCGCCGGCCCCTTCAGTCGGCAGACCGATGCGTCGGCGTTCAGCCCCAAGACCAGTTTTGAGCCAAAGCGCCGGCACTGTTCGAGCAAGGTGATATGGCCGACGTGCAGAAGATCGAAACATCCATTGGTGAAGACGATCGTCTCGCCCGAGGCTCGCCACTCCGCGACGCGCAGTTGGACACGCTCCAGGTCGAGAACTTTCTCTCCGGCAGCAAGACCCGAACTTGGCGTCAACGCGCCGATTAGCTCATGCGCAGCGATCGGCACGGTGCCCACTTTGCTGACCACGATCCCCGCGGCCATATTCGCAAGGTCGACTGCGGTCTCCACCTGCAGTCGTCCAGCAAGGCAGGCCGCCAGCGTTGCGATCACTGTATCTCCGGCGCCCGACACATCGAATACCTCGCGTGCCCGCGCCGGTGAGTGGAACACGTTGGTCTCGCCCCCTGACGGCGCTCGCACTACGCTGATTCCCTTCTCGCTCATCGTGACGGTCAGGAACTGCAGATCGTGCTCAAATACCAACGACCGTGCGGCGGCCATGAGATCGTCGATTCTGTGCGCGGAAACCTTCGTTGCCAGCGCGAGTTCGCCAAGGTTGGGACACACTGTTGTAGCTCCGGTATATTTGCTGAAGTCCGGCGTCTTCGGATCGGCCAGAACAGGAATCCCTGCGTTGCGTGCGGTTCGGATCACCGCCGCGCACAGCGCTGACGGAAGTGCGCCTTTGGCATAATCCGAAAGGATCACGGCATGGACCTTTCCCACTAAGTCTGTGGCAAGCTCCTGCAAACGTCCTGCCTCAATCTGGGGAACTGCTTCGCGGCTTTCGATATCGATCCGCAAAAGCTGCTGCTGACGGCCCACTATGCGCGTCTTGGAAATAGTCGGCAGTGAACTGGGAACGACGCCCACTGTGTCTATTCCGGCTCGGTCCAGTATTGCGGCAAGCTCTACCTGCTCCGCATCCGCTCCCCAGAATCCAGCCAGAAACGTCTGGCAGCCCAGTCCCGCGAGATTCATCGCCACGTTCGCCGCGCCGCCCGCGCGCTCATAGCGTCGTGCATGCCGCAGCACCGGCACCGGAGCCTCCGGCGAGATCCGCTCTACCTCGCCATGAATGTAACGGTCGAGCATGATATCGCCGACGACCAGGACCCTAAGCGACCGAAATCCGCCTTCCAGCAGGTTGAGAATCGATTGAAGCTCAGGCAGCACGCGCAGATTTCTCCTTGCCTCCATCATCGCATCTCAGCCCAGGACTCCCCGAACCTTGTCCATCACTTCCTCGGGAGTGATCGACATCAGACATCTCTTTCGCTCCACAATGCAGGTCTCAAGTCCGCATCCCCAGCACTCTGTCCGGTGGTACAACACCCTGTGCTGGCGTCCGTACGGGAACCACACCCGCGGTTTGTTGCGTGCCGCGAAGATCGCCACGCAGGGGGTCTGTACGGCCGCCGCAAGATGCATCGGGCCGCTATCGTGGCCGATAAAGACGTGAGCCCTCGCAAACAGGGCGGCGCTCTCCCGAGGCGACAGAACTCCGCAACGATTCAAGACCTTGCCACCTCCGCTTTCCCTCCATCCGTCGGCTGCAAACTCGCTGGCCTCGTTCTCCTCCTCCGCGCCGCAGAGCGCCAGTACGTATCCAGGATAAGTAGCAGCCAGCTGACGCAGCAGCCGACGCCAATTGTCACGCCCCCAATCCTTCGACTGCACCTTGGTCCCCACACTCACCGCAACCACAGGACAGTTCTCCACACCTTGCAAAGCAACCTTCGCGACTTCATGTTCCTCCACGGTCAGATGCAGATCCCAACTCGCGGGATCGTCCAGATCCGCCTCGCCCAATTCGGACAGATTGCGGGTCAGCCGCGCGCCTTCAGGCTCGAAAGCCTGTTCCAGTTCCGACCATCGATTCAACTGCATGTCTTCGGTAACCGGGACCCCAATCAATCGCTTGATGCCGCAGATGCGGAAGAATCTGGCGTCGCGCCGAGCAGACTCTACCCCTCGCGCCGGGCCCATGTACACCAGCACGTCAGGACGCCAGCGGAACAGGGCCCACCACAGCGACAATATCTCCCGGGGGCTGCGCGTGCCGACCGCATAGCGGATATAACGGTGAACCAGGCCGGTGTGTTCGAGGATCGCAGCGGCGGTGGGAACCTTTGCGTTCACCGGGAAGTTGGTCAACATGAGGCGTTCGGCCTCAGGGAAGGCGCGAGCTGTCAAGTGCAGCGCCGGAAGGGCAATCAGAGTATCGCCCAAGCTGCCCAGTCGGTAGATCAGAACCTTTTTCGTTGTGGTCGCCATGCTCTCTCTAGTCTGCTTGGTCCGCACGCCTGCGGCAAGCAATCCGGAAATTGACAGCCTGCGTCAACCTGTTAGCCTGACCCTTGCGAGGCGGAGTGGACAACAGCAATCAACTGATCTTTGTCTCTATTGCAGCCTATCGCGATCCTCAACTGGTTCCGACGGTGCAGGATTGCATCGCGAAGGCGGCGGACCCCTACCGGCTTCGGTTTGGGATCTGCTGGCAACATGCCGCTGACGACGATCCGCTGCCTTACCGGCCCGACGACTGCTTCCGTATTGTGGACGTGGACTGGAAGCAAAGCAAAGGCGCCTGCTGGGCCCGCTCTGAGGTGATGAAGCAGTGGCGCGGAGAAGAGTGGTTCCTTCAAGTCGACTCGCACTGTCGTTTCGCAAAAGACTGGGACGTCAAGCTCATCGGCGGCATGAATCTGACGGGGAGCGCAAAGCCGATCCTGAGCACCTACGCGACGCCATTTACCCCCGGAGATCATGAGGTTCTCGCGGAAGGACCGCTGCAGATGGGGTTTCAGGGTTTCACTGAAGACGGCATCCCATATATGAAGCCCGTCGGCATCTTTAACTGGCGGCTCTTGACCCAACCCCGCCGCGCGCGCTTCCTGTCCGGCGGCTTTCTCTTCGCCCAGGGAAGTTTCGTCGAAGATATCGGGTACGATCCCGATCTGTATTTCGTTGGCGAAGAGACTGCGATGACGCTGCGCGCCTTTACCAGCGGGTACGACCTCTTTCACCCCCACCAGACCATCGTATGGCACGACTACGGCAGGCCGGACGCCCTGAAGCACTGGGGCGATCACACGAAGTCCAACAGCATCTCGCGGGAGTGGCACGAGCTGGATCTGCATAGCAAGAAGAAGGTGCGGCGGCTTCTCGACGGACAGCCGGTGGAGAGCTACGGTCTGGGCACGGTCCGCACCTTGGAGGAGTATCAGGACTATGCCGGCCTGTCGTTTGCGCTGCGCAAGGCTCAGGACTACACCGTGAGTTCGGAGGAGCCGCCGAACCCCGTGGCAGATCCCGATTGGACAGGACAGATCTTCCCCTGGATGTTGCGGATCACGTTCGACCGCAGTGCCTTGCCGGAGGGTGCCCTGGAAGACCCCTCGTTCTGGTCTATCGGGGTTCTGGATGATCGCCGGACCGAAATCTACCGATACGATGTTCCCGAATCGCAGCTAGCCGCACTGTCTGCCGATGGACCCCAAATTACCCTCGTTTGCGAGTTGCAGTCCGGGACGATCCCGGCGTCCTGGTCGGTATGGCCGGTGAGCCGCTCGCGCGGTTGGCTCAGGAAGATCGAGGGAAGATTGTCGGAAGAGGACTTCGCCATCGTGCTTGAGGACTCACCTGTGTGATTGGCGCGGTTTAGCTGTTGTCTCCACTTTCGCAGGGCAATACTGATAGAGTTTTTGTTGGCGAATCGGAATGGTATGTGATGCTGGATGCTTTGTTGATAAGCCGGGTGCAGGATGAGATGACGGCGGTGCTGCATGTTCCGGATGGGGAACTCGATATAGAAGGGCGGGAGGACGGCCTCATGGCGCTGGTGGTGGCCCAGCATCGCGCGAACTTCGAGCTCTGGCACGAGGAAGACAAGGCGCGCTCGCCCGAAGTCTCCGATGCGGAGATCGCACGGGTGAAACATGCGATCGATGCGCTCAACCAGAGACGCAACGACCTGACGGAGAAGATCGATCTCTGGCTGATCGAGCGTCTGGAGCAGAATGCCTCGGCCTCACTGCATTCCGAGACGCCAGGTCTGATGATCGACCGGCTTTCGATTCTCGCGTTGAAGATCTATCACACGCGCGAGGAGGCCCACCGGGCGAGTGCGACTGAGGGCCACAGGATCCGGAACTCGGCGCGGCTGGATCTGCTGGAAGAGCAGCGAGGCGACCTGGCAGGATGTCTCGATGCGCTTTGGAGCGAGGTGCTTGACGGAGCGCGGCGATTCAAGCTCTACCGGCAGATGAAGATGTATAACGATCCAGAGTTGAATCCTGCGGTGTACGGCCAGCCGAGGACTTGAACCTTGGCGCAACGGTTTGGCGGCGAGGTCCAGGCACCGAGAGTTGACCTTCTATTCAGGTCTGGGTATAACACCGGAACGAGCACTCACACCAATCGGACTCGCCCGGTAGAATGGGAGAGCCCGGAACGGCCTCAGGCGACAGGATTGACCATGGCTCACGTAAAGACTTCACCTCTACCTGCAACCAAGCGACCGCCGCGCACGTTGGCTGGCACAACGCCTCCGACCCAGGACGAAGCGCGAAACAAGCTGCTCACCGAATACGAAGCTGCCCTGCGTCTGATGCAGGCCGGCCGATACGATGGCGCCCAGAAGGCGTTCGACAAGATGCTGGCGAACGGGGCCGGCGATATGAGCGACCGGGTGCGGATGTACAGTAACGCCTGCGCGACGCAGTTGCTCAAAGGCGACTACGCATTTGCCAACCACGAAGAGCACTACGACTACGCCGTCTCGCTGCTGAATAGCGGGCTGTACGAAGATGCTCGCGAGCAGTTTCTGCTGATCCTGAAGGACAACGAGAAGGCCGATTACGCTTTCTACGGTCTGGCGGTGCTGGCGAGCATGACGGGCGATTCGCACACCTGTCTGGAGCATCTGACCGAGGCGATCCGTCAGAACCCGCGCAATCGCATCCAGGCGCGCGCGGATTCGGACTTTCAGGATATGGCGGACGACCCGCGGTTTACCGAACTGCTGTATCCCGAGGCGTGATTCTGGCGATCCTCATCCCGGCGTATCAGCCGCTCAGGGCTGGAAGTGAGAGCTTCGCATGTCGCATCCGAACTTGACCGAGGCGAAGGAAAAAGAGCTGCGGGTGGTCGCCATCGGGGGCGGCACGGGGTTGTCGACCCTGCTGCGGGGGCTGAAGCGCTACGTGGTCACTCCCGACCGGCGGCGGGGCATTCGCATCGGCCAACCCGCGCCGCAGGAGGTTCGGCCGGCTGCCTGCCCTTCGTTGCGGTGCATCGTTCGTGAGCTTTCGGCGGTGGTGACGGTAACCGATGATGGCGGCTCGTCGGGGCGGCTGCGCGAGGACTTCAAGATGCTGCCTCCGGGCGACATCCGCAACTGCATGGTGGCGTTGTCCGAAGACGAGCATCTGCTGTCGAAGCTGTTCCAGTTCCGCTTCGAACATGGCGACCTGGAGGGACACAGCTTCGGAAACCTGTTTGTGGCGGCGCTGTCGCATATTACGGGCGACTTCGCGCAGGCGGTGCAGATGTCGTCGCAGATCCTGGCGGCGCGGGGCAAGATCTTTCCGTCGACCAACACCAATGTGAGCCTGGCGGCGGAGATGGACGATGGCTCGGTGGTTCGGGGCGAGACCAACATCACGGCGAGCCGGCGCAGCATCGTCGAACTGCGGCTGGACCCTTCGACTGCCGATCCGCTGCCGGAGACGCTCGAGGCGATTGCGAATGCCGACATCATTACGCTTGGGCCGGGCTCGCTGTATACGTCGCTGATCACGAATCTCCTGGTTCGCGGGATACCGGAGGCGCTGGTGGCCTCGCGGGCCACCAAGATCTTCGTGTGCAACCTGATGACGCAGGCGAATGAGTCGCTCGGGCTATCGGCCTCGCAGCACATTGAGAAGATCATGCGGCACGCCGGGAGAACGAAGGGGCCAATCTTCGACTATGCCCTGATCAATACTGGAACCATCTCTCCGGCGCGGCTCGAACAGTATGCGCGGGAGGGTCAGGAGCCGATTCTTGCCGACCTGGATCGCGTCCGCGCGATGGGCGTCGAGGCGGAAACGGGCAACTTCGTGCACGAGGGAGATGTGCTGCGGCACGACTACGACCTGCTGGCGGAGCGCATCCTGAAGCTTGGGCTGGAACAGGTGGTTGCCCCGGCGGTCTGAGTGTTGCCTGCGACGTGGGCGCGATTCCTGGATTCTCCTACGACTTCCCTTCCATCTGCCAGGTCCATGAAGAGGTTCCCACTCAGTCTGAGTGGCACCCCCCTCCCCCCCCTCTTGTCATGATCCTAACTACTTATTTTTCATAAACTTGCGCGATTTGCACAGGGTAAAAATCTAGATAGTGCAGGGGTTAACCCTAAAAATATAGAAAACAGGAGACTTAGCTCGCCAAAAACAACACCCCGCCGGGCTGACGGGGTGTTGTTTTTGCTCTACTTCTTAATTATACCGGATTGACCTAAACTGTTGGCCACTCTGTAAGTCGCTTGACAAGAACGATTTAGGGGAAAACGGGGCTTGACAAGATTTTCGAGCGGATCGCGGGATGGGCAAGAGGCGGGGATGGCTGCTATCCCATCTAACGCGCGATGAGGCCGTGGGTTAGGTGGGGCACCCGTTGTTGTGTGGCCGAGAAACGGTCAGGCGGGCAGGGAGATCAGCGTTGGGGCGGGAGTTTCGAGGGTGCGCTTGAGCTGGCCACAGGCGGCGTAGATGTCGCGGCCGCGGGGTCGGCGGATGTAGGCGGGGATACCGGCGGCTACGATGCGGTTCTGGAAGGCGAGGGCTTCGGCGCGGGTTGGTTCGTGGAAAGGCATGTCCGGGCCGGAGTTCCAGACGATAAGGTTGACCTTGCAACGGAGGCCGGTGAGCAGGGCGATCAGCTCCTGGCAGTGGGCGGGTGAGTCGTTGACGCCGCCGAGGAGGACGTACTCGAAGGTGATCCATTCGCGGTTGCGCAGGGGGATCGTGGAGAGGCCTTCGAGGAGGGCGGCGATGTTCCATTTGCGGGTGATGGGCATGATGGACTCGCGGACCTGATCGTTGGAGGCGTTGAGGCTGACGGCTAGTTTGGGGCGGACCTCTTCTTTGGCAAAGGCAAGGATTCCGGACAGGATGCCGGAGGTGCTGACGGTCATGCGCGACTCGGGGATGGGCATCTGGGTGAGGAGGCGGACGGCGGCGATGAAGTTGTCGTAGTTGAGAAAGGGCTCGCCCATCCCCATGAAGACGAGGTTGATGCGGGCTGGGGTAGGGTTGCCACGGGAGCTCCCAAGCTCGACCTGGTGGCGGTTGAGGACGGCGGCGACCTGGCCGGCGATCTCGCCGGGGGTGAGGTTTCGGCGGATGCCCAGTCTGGCGGTGAGGCAGAACTGGCAGTTGACGGCGCAGCCCACCTGGCTGGAGACGCAGATGGTGGAGCGGCGGAAGGTGGGCCTGGGATTGTTCATCCGGTCGTCCCGGTCTTGGTTCTCTTCTTCTTCCGCGGCCTGGGAGCCGTCGCCGCGCTCTCCGCCGTCGCCGTCGGGCATCCAGACGGTTTCGACGGTCTCGCCGTCGGCCATGCGGATGAGGTAGCGCTCGGTACCGTCGATGGAGCATGCGGTCTGGACGATCTCCGGCAGGCCGATGGCGTGGCCTTCGGCGGCGAGGGTTTCGCGGAGGGACTGGGGCAGGGTGGAGATCTGGTCGAGCGAGGTTACGCGCTGGCGGTAGAGTGCGTCGTGGAGCTGGCGGGCGCGGTAGGGCTTCTGGCCCTGGCGGGACATCAGAGCGGTGAGCTCGTCGAGAGAGAGACCGAAGAGTGGCTTTATCTCAAGTGACAGATTCGATGCTGTTTCTAACTTGTTCATATCAGATGGAAATGTGGGTCCTGATCGGAATGACGTGCGGTCAGGTATCCGAAAGGGCCCGGGAGTCATCCATATATCAGTTTACCCCGGTGCAGTCCTCCGTCCGGGCATTCCCACTGTGAAACAATGAAGAAGTAGAAGGAGTCGTATGGCTACGTCGGTGCTGGATGAGGTTGCGGTGGGCAGAAATGCTCCGCGGAATATTCGTAAGACGGTGTTGTCGAACGGTCTGCTGGTGCTGACCGAGAGCATGCCGCATGTGAGAAGCGTGTCGATGGGAGCGTGGATCGGGTCTGGGTCGCGTGATGAGACGCCGGAGGTGAACGGAATCTCCCACTTTGTGGAGCACATGGTGTTCAAGGGGACGACGTCGCGGTCGGCGCAGCAGATCGCGCGTGAGGTGGACACGATCGGCGGCAATCTGGACGCATTCACGGGCAAGGAGATGGTGTGCTTCAACATCAAGGTGCTGGATGAGAATGTGGCTCCTGCGCTCGATGTACTGTCGGACCTGGTGCTGCATCCGGTGTTTACGCCTGAGGATGTGGCGCGCGAGCAGGGCGTGATTCTGGAAGAGATCAAGATGGACGAGGACAACCCGGACTACCTGGTGCATGAGATCTGGACGCAGAACTTCTGGAAGGGCGATGCGCTGGGGCGGCCGATCCTGGGGACGAAGAAGACGGTTTCAAGTTTCGACCAGCAGAAACTTTTCGATTATTACGCTGGGCAGTTTACGCCGCGAAACATGGTGTTTTCGGCGGCAGGGAATCTTGAACATGACGATTTTGTAGCGCAGGTGGAGCGGGAGTTCGCTTCCCTGGCCGCGAGCGGGGACGGGGCGGCGGCGAAGACGGCTGCTCCGCAGGCTACACCGCACATCACGCTGAAGCGGAAGAAGTCGCTGGAGCAGGTGCAGTTCTGCCTGGGGATGCCGGCTCCTCCGGTGGCGGATGCGCGGCGGTATGGGGTGTATCTACTGAACACGATGCTGGGCGGAGGGATGAGTTCGCGGCTGTTCCAGACGATTCGTGAAGAGCAGGGGCTGGCGTACTCGATCTACTCGGAGATGAATCCGTTTCGGGATACGGGATCGTTGTGCGTGTATGCGGGGACTGCGGTGGACAAGACACAGAAGGTGCTGGAGCTTACGCTGGCGGAGTTGCGACGTCTGAAAGAAGAGACGGTAAGCGGCGGCGAGCTGAAGCGGGCGAAGGACCAGTTGAAGAGCAATATGGTGATTGGTCTTGAGAGCTCGGGCAGCCGGATGGCGAATCTGGCGCGGCAGCAGATGTACTTTGGACGGTTCTTCGGCGTGGACGAGATTATGGACGAGATTGAAGCGGTGACGACGTCGGATATACAGGACCTGGCGCAGGAGCTGTTCCGGCCGGAGACGATGGCGTTGACGCTGCTGGGTAATCTTGGGGCGATGACGATCGAGCGGGAAGACCTGGCCGGCTAGGCGGGTGTTTCTCTGGTAGAGTTTGTACGGGTTAGACACAACGATTTGCCAAGGAATGGGACGACGATGAATGCACTGGATCGGGTTCGCGCGGGACGGCGTTACGAAAAGGGATTTACGCTGATCGAGCTGCTGATCGTTATGTCGGTGATGCTGATTCTGATGACGCTGGCGGTGCCGCAGATGTTGAAGGTGCGGAAAGAGGCGAATCAGACGTCGGCGGTGAAGTCGGTGCAGACGATCGGACAGGCGGAGTTGCAGTACAACTCGGCGTACCCGCAGAATGGGTTTGCCTGCTCGCTGGCGCAACTTGGAGGCGATCCGAAGTCGGGTGCACCTTCGGCGCAGTCTGCGCAGTTGATTCCGCAGGACCTGGCTACTGGACAGAAGGCTGGGTATACGTTCGCGATTTCGAATTGCACCAAGGTGACGGTGAACAACCAGGACATGTATACGGGCTACGAGATTACGGCGGTGCCGTCGTCGGTGGGGCGATCTGGCGATAACGGATACTGCTCGGATGAGAACAATACGGTACGGGTGGACTCGACGGGTGGGACCAACTGTACGCATCCGCTGCAGTAGTCCGCGCTCGATGAGGGTTTTGCTGGCGTGGGCGCTGGGCGGGACGCTGGCTTGGGGGCTGGCCAGTGGCGGGCTGTTGGCGCGGGCTCAGGTTCCGTTGAAGGACAGTGACGCCCTGATTCGCCGGGTGGACGATCATTACAACCATTTGAAGTCGCTGCGGGCGCACTATCTGGAGCGCTACTCCGGTATGGGGATGAACCGTGAGGAGCAGGGGACGCTGCTGCTGAAGAAGCCGGGGCGGATGCGTTGGAGCTACGACGAGCCGGTGGGCAAGGTGTTTGTGCTGGATGGGAAGTTCGCGTGGTTCTATACGCCGGGCGATACGCAGGCGAGCCGGGTTCCGGCTAAGGAGCTGGATGATTTGCGGTCGCCGCTGCGATTTCTGCTGGGGCATACGCAGTTGAAGAAGGAGTTGGGCGCGCTGACGGTTACGCCGGCGGGCGGGGAGTTTTGCATTGCGGGCGTTCCGATGGGGATGGAGCAGCGAGTGAAGGCACTGTCGTTGTGGGTGACGGGGGAGGGGCGGATCGATCGGATGCGGGTGGAGGAGATCGATGGGGCGGTGACGGAGTTTACGTTTTCGGGGATGCAGGAGAATGTGCCGGTGAAGGATTCGGACTTCGGGTTTGTTCCGCCAGATGGGGTGACGGTGGTGAGCGGGCTGCCGCCGATCTAGGCCTCAGAACCTGTTTAAAAACTCATAAACCGAAGGTGTGCGGTAAGCAGAAGGGCAAAAGCAAAGACGAAATGCGGGGGTTTCTCCACTACGCCGCGCGATGAGACTGCGCGGCTCCGGTCGAAATGACGACTTCTTTTCCATTTGCCAGAGTTTTTATAGACGACTTCTTTTCCATTTGCCAGAGTTTTTATACAGATTCTCAGGTGCCGCCGAGGGTGAGGTGGTCGCAGAGGCGGACGGCGAGGGCGAGCACGGTGTGGGTGGGATTGGAGAAGCCTGAGGTGGGGAAGACGGCGCTGCTGCAGATGTAGGTGTTGGCTACGCCGTAGAGGCGGAGGTTGGTGTCGACGACTCCGGCGGAGTCTGAGGTGGACATGCGCATGCCTCCCATGTGGTGGTTGCTGTCGTCGCAGCGGCTGAGGAATGCGGGGCTGCCGGGGCTGCCGGGGCTGCCGGACATCAGATCTTCGTCGGGGAGGATGCGGGCGACGGGTGCGAGGGAGCGCTGGGCGATGCGGACGTACTGGCGGATAGTGTCCAGTTCCCTGCCGGAGATCTGCCAGTCGAAGCGGATGCGGAGCAGGCCGAGAGGATCGCGGTCGCCGGTGAGGGTGATGCTGCTGCGGGAGGTGGGCTCCTGCTCGCAGTGGACGCGAAGGAAGATGCGGACATCGGGGGGAGCGAAGGCACGGCGCTGGACCTTGTACCGCCAGATCTGGCGGAGGAGCATGGGGAGGTGCCCGGCGGTGTGACGGAGATTGTCGCGGGTGATCTCGCCGAAGCGGGCGCGCATGAGATTGCGGACGGTGAGTTTGGCCTGATAGCGGGCTTTGCCGGTGTCTTCGAACGACATGGTGGAGCCGATGTTGAGAGTGTTGTGTTCGGCCTGGAGGCTGGGGGGAAGGCGGAGCTTGGGGAGATATTTGAAGCCGCGGCTGAAGATGGGGTCGAAGGTGTCATGGAACGTCTTCGGGTCGAGTGGCTCGACGGTGGCGGCGTTGCAGTCGATGTGGTCCTGAAAGTGCCGGCCGAGGAGGTTGGAGCGGTTCCAGGGCAGGCCGCCGGGGCGCGGCTGAAGGAAGAAGCGGGAGCTCTCGAGGCCGCCGAGGCAGAAGATGAACCGAGCCGCGCGGAAGATGTGTTCGATACCGGTGAGGGTGCGGCAGCGAAGGCAGGTGGCGGCGCCGTTTTCGATGAGGAGTTCGACGGCGTTGGCGTGGAGCCAGAGGCTGATGCTGGGATGCGCGGCGAGCGTTTCGCCGTGCATAAGGGCGAAGTTGGGCTCGGGGCACCAGCGGGAGAGATACGCTTCGAGATCCGGGAATTGAGTGAAGGGCAGGCTAAGGTTGCGCCAGACGGCAGCATCGCTGCGTTCGACGCGGCTGAGGCCTTCGAGAGTCAAGGCGCGCTCGTAGTAGGGGCTGAGCTCAGATTTTGGGAAGGGCCAGCCGCTGGAGGGAATGCCGGGGCGCGAGGTGAAGTCGTAGGCGTCGAGCTCGAGGATCTGGCCGCCCCAGCGGACGGTGGTGCCTCCCTTGGCGCGGATTCTGCCGGTGTGGATGCCGCGGTGCGGGAGGCCGGCGATTTCACTGTCGTAGAGCGCCTGCGAAGACTCTTCGCGCGTGGCGCCGCCGCCTTCGATGAGGAGGACTGTCTTTCCTCTGCGCGCGAACTCGATGGCGAGTGCTATGCCTGCGGCGCCGGCTCCGACGATGCAGACGTCGGCTTCGGAGGGCGTGGGCGATGTGTCGCGCTGAAGGTCGAAGATCACAGAGGTCTCGCGGTTAACTCTGCTTTGTTGCCGACGCCTTTGCTCAGGATCGCGGTCATGCGTTCGATGATGAGTTGAACCTGGCGGTCGTTATGGTAGCCGCTTCGCTCGGCGCGGAGGTGGCCGGCGGCGGCGATGCGGTTGCGGGCGGCTTCGTCGGGCAGGTAGCGGCGGATCTTCTGGACGAGTTCGCCGTAGCCGGAGAAGAAGACGGCTTCTTCGTCCTCTTTGAATCGCTGGAGGTGGCCGTTGGAGCGTTCGGCGAGGAGGAACGCGCCGCATCCGGCGATCTCGAAGCTCTTGTGGACGAACTCGTCCTGGTTGGATTTGGTGAGAAAGCTGAGGTTGATGCGAGAGCGCCAGATGGCACTGCGGTAGTCGTGGGTGTAGAGCTCGCCACCACGAAAGATGGATTGGAGGGCGTCGGGCTTCATGGCGCGGGCCCACTGGCTTCGCTTGCCGGCGACGATGACGGGGAGGCCTTCGTCGCGCCAGAGGCGGGAGAGGACGTCGGCGCGGTCATCGTAGGGAGTTCCGATGAAGGAGACGTGGCGGTCACGGTCGGCGTCGGACCAGCCGGGGGGCGGCGGGAATTGCAGGGTGGGCTCGTAGGCGGTCTGGATTTTGATGACGTCGCGAGCGCCGCGCGAGGTGTAGTCGAGGATGTTTTTGTCACGCTGGACGACGTGAAGATCGTAGTGCGGGATGGTCTTCATGTAGACGCGCCAGCCGGGATCCTGCCGGGTTCCGAAGGGGTTATCGATCATGTAGCTGACGGTGCCTATGCCGAGGTCTCGAATCCGGTCAATTGTCTGGGGCCATACCCAGAGAAGCTTGTCGGTCCAGAGGATGTCGGGTTTTTCGGCCTCTGCGATGCGGAGCAGATCGCGGTTGAGGCGGTTTACGGAAGGGCCTGCGACGAGACGCCAGGCGATGCCTCGGGCGAGAGGATTCTGGGGCAGGTAATCGAGAAAATTGAACGGTATGACCTGGTGGCCGAGGCGTTCCAGGGCCCACGAGCGGTATTGGGCGGTGTCATTGTCCGTGAGGATCGTGGCGTAGAGAATCTTCATCGAGTACAGCGTGTCCTTGGGCGTGGCCGCGGGTGCGATCACCGATTTGCGCGCAGCAGGGCGATGACTTGTTCGGCGTGGATAACCCCGGCAAGCCGCTTGTCGTGATCGACAACCGGGAGCGAGCGCAGGTTGTATTTGTCGAAGAGCTCGGCGACCTTGCGGCCATTCAAATCGACGTTGCAGGTCACCAGATGGCCCTGGGGCAGATCAGTCAAAGGAGTATTGCCGGCAGCAAGCAGGAGCTGGACGAGGGGAATGAGGGCTGTGATTCTGCCTTCCTCGTCCAGGAGGTAGATATCGGTGATGGTTTCGAGGTCGCCCTCGAAGTCGTGCAGGGCGGCGATGGCGTCGGCGACGTGCGCGGAGGCTGGGAGAGCGACGTATTCGGTGGTCATGCGGCCGGCAGCGGAGTCGCCCGAGAATTCGAGCAGATCCTGGACCTCCTGGCGCTCTTCGGGGTCCATCTCTTCGAGGATGGCATCTGACCGCTCGTCGGTGAGTTCGGAGAGCAGGTCGGCGGCGGCGCCGGGGTCCATCTCCTCGACGATGCCGGCGATCTGCTCGGAGTCAAGCGGTTCGATGAGGGCCTGCTGCATTTTGGGTTTGACCTCTTCGAGGGCCTCGGCGGCGACCTCCTCGTCGAGCGAGAGAAAGAGGGCGTGCCGCTCTGCGGGCGCGAGCTCTTCGAGGATGTCGGCGATGTCGGACGGGTGCATCTGTGCGAGGCGGTCCTGCTCGATCTTGAGGCGAACGCGGCGGGAGGGGTCGCGGTCGATGAGGTCGACGAAGTCCCAGGGAATAACGTTTGCGCCAAAGCGGGAGGCGACGCGATCGACGGGCGCGGAGGGAAGGCCCTTGAGCATGCGCCGGACCGCTCCGCGCAGACCCACCTCCACCTCACAGATGCGAAGCGAGAGAGTATCGCCGGAATTCGGCGCGGCCTCCCAGACCATATCGACGTCGTTGACGCGAACGACCTTGTGACCGTGAACATCGATGATCTGCTGATCGAGCAGGTCGCGCTCGAGTAGAAGGAAGCTATCGTCGTTGGGAAATGGAATGGGCTGGCAGAGATCGCGAAGCTGAAGGGCGCCATTGCCTGTGAACTGAAGATCGGCGATCGAGACGAGCAACTGGCGGGAGCCACGTTTGCTCCCGGCCGGGGCCACGACAAAAGCATGGACATGGGCGGGGTCAACAGGAAGGGCGACGGCGAACTCCCGTATATGCCCCAGGGCGCCTCCGGAGGCGTCGATGACCGCCGCTCCCATCAGGGAAGAGACGGTTGTCCGTTGATTGGCGTGCCTGGTCATGGTCTGGTGCGGTTGCCCTCTCAAACTTTACACGCTTCATGGCGCTAACCGGATTACAAGACGTTCAGGTTGCAAAACAGCAGTTTGACCGGCGGCAATTCGACGGATGGACATGGGCTGGAGGGGAACAAAAGAGGCTTGCGTCATCGAGGCCTCCTTGACATTCGAGAAATCCACAAGCAAACTGCCATCAATGCTGTTGTCTGACGTGGGCGACTGGCACACCAGAATTGCAAGGACAGCTTTGGCCGACCCTACAACAAGCCGCGTCAGCTACACACTGGATTCTTCGCTCGACAGCGTCAACAAGTTAGAGCAGATCGCGGAACAGTGTGCGGAGCGCGCGGGGTTCGACGAAGATACTATTCCACACATCGCCATGGCGGTGCGGGAGGCGGCGGTCAATGCGGTGTTGCACGGAAATGCGTATGATTCCAACAAACACGTGAAGGCATCGTTTGAGACGACCTCGGACTCGCTGATTGTCCGGATCGCGGATCAAGGTCCGGGGCTGGATCCGGACAAGGTTCCGGACCCGCTGGCACCGGAGAATATACTGCGCGGCTCCGGCCGCGGCATCTTCCTCATACGGGCATTTATGGATGAGGTAAACTTTCGGCAGTTGCATCCTGGGACAGAATTGACGTTGATCAAGCACCGCACACCCGCGCAGTCGGGGAATTAAGGAGAAAGCAAATGAGCATGAAAGTGAAGACTCGCCAGGTAGACGGCGTTACCATTCTGGATCTCAGCGGCCGCATTACCCTGGGCGAAGGCAGCGTGACGATACGCGACGCAGTTCGCGATGTGCTCGCAAAAGGTTCCAACAAGATTCTGCTTAACCTGGGCGATATCAGCTATATCGACAGCTCGGGGATCGGCGAACTGGTGAGTGCGTTCACGACCGTCAAGAACAGCGGCGGCGAGTTGAAGCTGCTGAACCTGACCAAGAAGGTTCACGATCTGCTGCAGATCACCAAGCTTTACACCGTCTTCGATGTGAAGGACGATGAGGCGACGGCAATTTCTTCCTTCAAGAAGTAAGGTTGCTCAGGCGCAGTAAAACGCCGTCGCGATGCGACGGCGTTTTGCTGGGCCGAAGTTCAATTCGATTCTCCTACTTCGAGAAGTCGACCTTCGGCGCCACGCTGTTCTCCGGGTTTCCCTTGAAGTACTCGTCTCTGTAGTGAAAGCCTGCCATGTTGGCCCAGATGCTGTTCGGGAACTGCCGGACATAGACGTTATAGTCTTCGAGCGTCCTGTTGTAGCGCTGGCGTTCGACTGCGATACGATTCTCCGTCCCGGCAAGCTCATCCGTCAAGCGCATAAACTGCTCGTTGCCTTTGAGGTTGGGATACTGCTCCTGGAGCCGGAAGAACGGCCCAAGGGCGACGTCGAGCTTGCTGTTGGCGTTGATGTTGCTGGCGTGGTCGCTACCGGCGGCGAGGACTCCGGCTCGGGCGTTGGCGATGTTTGTGAGGATGGTGGACTCTTCCGCGACATAGCCCTTCACGGAGGCGACCAGATTTGGAATCAGGTCAAGGCGCCGCTGCTGGACCACGTTGACCTGCGAGAAGGCTTGATTGACGGCCTCATTCTTCTGCACCAGCGTGTTCTTGGCGCCGACGTAGCTGCCTCCGACGAAGAGCAGCAACACGATGATAAGAGCCACAACTCCAAGTACAACCCATAAAGGCTTCATGTTTTTTCAGTTCCCTTTCGGCTGAAATTCAGATGGTAACGTTTCTTGTTTTCCGGCCTGGTCTATCCGCTGTACTCTATCATCCGCCGGTGGATTGCTCAGCCGTTGATTCACTGTGCTGGTTTCACATGGCTCAGAAGTCTCCGCTGGCTCCTCCGCCTCCGGAGCTGCCTCCGCCGAAACCACCGAAGCCGCCGCCGTCATCGCCGCCGTCTCCTCCACGACCTCGGCCTCCGCCGAAGCCGCCGCCCATCAAGTTGCCGAGCAGGAAGAAGATCAGCCCGGTGTTGCCGGTCTTGATGAGGAAGAAGAGGATGAAGAGAATGACCGCGCCGCCGATCAGGATTTCGCCGAGGCTAAGCTGGACGGGGGCCTGCTGGCGTTGATACTGGCGCATCGGTTCGCCGGTGTTCAGGGTGACGCCAGCATCGGTGGCGATGATCTGGGCGATCTGACGGACGCCGAGCGGGACCGCCGTGTTGTAGTCTCCCTGCTGGGCGGCGGGGGCCATGGACCGGCCAATGTCGCCGACCTTGGCATCGTTGAGGATGCCTTCGAGGCCGTAGCCGACTTCGATGCGGCCTCGCCGGGGATTCATGACCAGGAGCATGAGGACGCCGCGATCGGTTCCCTTGGGGCCGACCTTCCACTTGTCTTCGAGGGCGGTGGCGAACTCCTCGATGGATTGATCGCCATCGAGGGTTTTGATGGTGACGACGGCGATCTGCGCGTGGGCGCGGCGGTCTACCTGGGTGCAGAGATTTTCGACGCTGGCTTTGGTAGCAGGAGACAGGACGCCGGCGAAGTCGTTGACGTAGCCGGTGGGTGCGGGGAGCGTGTTGACCGATTCGGCAGTCGAGACCGCCGATGGTGCGACGACTACGAAGAGGAGAACGAGCCAGCGAGCGAAGT